>ERZ842401.1078-NODE-1078-length-40025-cov-30.983463_pt1 | contig 40025 bp, 37 predicted proteins | sample MGYA00521270_ERZ842401 | MGnify/ENA primary metagenome ERZ842401 (study PRJEB31892, sample SAMEA3878208) | bioreactor metagenome | biome: Moose rumen | place: Sweden | collected 2011-10 | study: EMG produced TPA metagenomics assembly of the PRJEB12797 data set...
TAGCGATTGCGTCAAGAATCTCTTCGTTTGTCATATTATCTTCTCCAAAAGATATAAGCAGTTGATTTTCAACTGTAGAATTATGTGCTTAAAAAGGACAAACTATCCTATTTTTCTCAAGCACGTTATGTTATGCACGGACAGTAGACAACCTTGAAATGAAGCCTGACCGTGCTAAAACGCATTTGCGTTTTGCCGCTTACTCAGCAGCAGGAGCAGAGCCACCTTCAGCCTGCTTTTTCTCCACGTAAGCCTGCAATGTAGCAGCGAGCTGGCGTGCAGGTCCGTTGATTGCACCCATGAGCATTGCAATGAGCTGCTTGCGTCCAGGAATCTTTGAAAGTGCTTCAATCTTAGCAGCATCCAAAAACTCATTCTCAACGTAAGCACCTTTCACTTCAAGAGCAGGAGCTTCTTTTGCGAAGTCAAACAAAATCTTTGCAGATTCGTTTGCATCTTCCTTAACCATCGTAATCGCAGTAGGTCCAGAAAGATATTCTGCAACAGAATCAATATTCATTTCGCTGAATGCAATGCGAGCAAAGTTATTCTTGATAACTTTAATCTGTGCATCTTTCTCGCGAAGCTGCTTTCTGAGTTTTGTAATCTGCTCAACAGTCATTCCGCGATAGTTTACGAAAATGAAGTTTGTATATCCCTGAAGTGTCTCTTTAGCACTAGCGATAGCAGCTGTCTTTGCAGGCTGCACTTTATGAGCCATAATTGCCATTATGCTTCCTCCTGGTTCTCGATCCAGACTCCTGGACCCATAGAAGAACTAACTGAGATGCTGCGAACAAAATCAGCCTTTGCATCAACAGGCTTTTTGCGGTTCAGCTCAGCAAGGAAAGTATTCACGTTCTCAGCTGTTTTTTCAGCATCCATAGAAACTTTTCCTACAGCAATATGAACTACACCAGTCTTGTCCGCGCGGAACTCCGTGCGTCCTTTTTTGAGCTCGGCAACAGCACTCTTCAAATCATTTGTAACAGTGCCTGTCTTTGGGTTTGGCATAAGACCCTTGCGTCCCAAAACCATACCAAGACGACCGACATCTTTCATCATATCAGGAGTTGCAACTACGACATCAAAATCGAACCAACCACCCTTTACTTTGTCAAGATATTCTGTTGAACCTGCATAAGTAGCGCCAGCATCTAACGCTTCCTGAACTCTATCGTCTTTGCAGAATACGAGAATACGCTTCTCGCCCTTAAACTGATTCGGGAAGACCAATGTATCACGCATCGTCTGATTTTTCTCAAGACGCAAAGCCACATGAAGCTCTACCGTCTCATCAAACTTTACATAGTGAAGGTCTTTTACAAGCTTACACGCTTCTGAAACAGAATATTTCTTTGCAACATCATACTTTGCGATTGAATTGCGATAATTCTTTCCGTGTTTCATTAGTTAGCCTCCACTTCAACGCCCATACTGCGAGCAGTACCAGCGATAATTTTCTTTGCGCCCTCAAGGTCTACCGCATTGATGTCAGGCATCTTTGTCTTTGCAATCTCTTCCAATGCTTTCTGAGAGAGCTTTCCAACCTTGTCGCGAAGCGGATTTGCAGCACCTTTCTGGATACCAGCAGCTTTCTTAATAAGAACAGCAGCAGGCGGTGTCTTCAAGATAAATGTAAATGATTTATCCTGATAAGCTGTAATAACAACAGGAATAATAAGTCCCTTCTCCATATTCTTTGTACGGTCATTGAATTCCTGTACAAATTTCGGAGCTGGAACTCCATGAGGTCCAAGAGCAGGACCAATCGGCGGGGCTGGAGTTGCCGAACCAGCTGGGCACTGCAACTTTATAATAGCCGTAACCTTTTTTGAAGCCATAATATATCTCCTTAGAGTTGGTGCGAGCCTAGATTTTCTAGACTCTAGCGAAGCGTCTTAGTCCAACGGACTCGCGCCTCTCCCAAAACAAGAAACGGTTTTCACCGTATCAAGCAAGTCAATTTTAATTGCTGCTACTCGCTGAAACGACCTGTTTCAAATCAAGTTCAACCGACGTAGCACGTCCAAAGATATGAACACTCACACGAAGTTTCTCTTTCTCTGGACTAATATCCTCAACAGTACCGTTAAATGTAGCAAACGGACCGTCGATAATTTTCACCGCATCACCGATAGAATACACTGTTTGCACTCGAGCCGATACAGAACTACCCTTAATATCGCCGCTCTTCTGCAAAATATTCTTTGCTTCAGCATTAGAAATCGGGCGCGGACGCTCGTTCGGATTTGTCCCTACAAATCCAGAAACACCTTGAATATGTCGGATTTTATTGCATGTATCTTTCCAGCCAAGCTCCGGTAAATCCATCTCAAGCATAAGATAGCCCGGCATCATCAGCTCAGAACGAGTCGTCGTTTTTCCATCTTCTTTTACAATCTTTACATCTTGAGCAGGAAGTTTTACATCTGTAACAATGGAAGAATCTAGCTCAGCTGTTTTCAATAACAAATTCACAGTACGCTCAATTTTCTTCTCATAACCTGCATACGTATTGATTATATACCAACTCTTAGCCACAATTCTTTCCTCAATGTAAAAAAAAATAAGGGATAAAAACAGTTTTTCAGACTAGAAAACAAAACGCATAAAAGATGTAAATAATACGTCTAAAACGCCAAGAACAACAGCAACAACAAAAGTAGAAACAACAACAACCTTTACAGAGGCTAAAACATCATCTCGGGTAGGCCAAACAACTTTTTTAAGTTCTGCTATACATTCCTTGCCAAAAGTTTTTATTTTACCCATTTTTAAGACCCCACCAATATTGTCATCAGATATAAAAAAGCAGGCCAGGTAGGACTCGAACCCACGACAACCGGTTTTGGAGACCGGGACTCTACCAACTGAGCTACTGACCTAAAATACGCGGGTCAAAACCCGCTTTATGTTTAGCGAAAATTATTTTGCTTTCGCTTCTTTATGCATTGTTGATTTTCGACAGAACGGGCAATACTTATTCTTCTCAAGTTTCCCCTGAATATTCTTACGATTTTTTGTCGTTGTATAATTTTTGTTGTTGCATTCAGGACACTTCAGAGCAATAATCTCTACCGCTGTCTTCTTTTTGCTTGCCATTTCAATCTCCTAAAAGGTTATATCCTAGCTCCCGAGCGGAATCGGACCGCTGACCTCCGCACTACCAATGCGGTGCTCTACCGACTGAGCTACAAGAGCGAATTTCAAATGTGATGTTCCATAAATATACAGAACTGCTTTTTTTTTGTCAACATACTAGAACGTTTTTTTTGGAATTTATGCGATAAATTCTTTTACATTCTGAATTTATTTTTCTGCACAGTAAAAATTTGGGCAAAATAAAAATCCGCCTCGTTTTTTGAAGCGGATTTTCAAACCGTGGAGATGATCGGACTTGAACCGACTACCTCAACAATGCCATTGTTGCGCTCTAGCCAGGTGAGCTACACCCCCGTTATCGAGAGAAATAGTAGCATGCGCGGGATTTTGTGTCAAGCCGTCGCATAAAAATGACACAAAAATACAGATTTCTATCCGTTCTGTGAAATGACAAACGGTGCTAAAATTGCATAAAATAAGGCACTGGAGGCATTATGAAACTGTGTATTCGACCGCACGACATCGGAAAAGATATGAGCGCAGACGAACTCGGGGAAAAAATCGGCGCACTGGGGTTTGACGGAGTTCAGCTTGCAATCGCGAAGGCAATCCGCGGCAACGACGGAAGCCCCGAAGCCTTAACGCCAGATGCGGTGCGCGAAATCCGCGCGGGATTCAACAGCCACGGCGTTGAGATTCCCGTTTTGGGCGCGTATTTTAATCCCGTCCATTCCAACAAAGAAAAAGTCCGCCAAGGCAGCCGCAAATTCGCCGACCATCTCAAAAAGGCCCGCGATTTTGGCGCAACGCTCGTGGCAAGCGAAACGGGCAGTTACAACGACGATAAATGGACGTACAATCCGAAAAATCAGACCGATGAAGCCTTCAACGAGGTGGTGAGCGTGTTTGCGCCGCTCGCACAAGCCGCGCGGGAAGCAGGCGAATTGCTTTCGGCGGAGGGCGCATGGCATCACTGCATTTACAGCCCCGAGCAAATGGCGCGTTTTCTGCGCGAAATCGATACGGGCGCGGTGCGGGTGACGGTCGATGTGCTCAATTATTTGTACATCGGAAATTACGAGCAGCGGCGCTCAATTTTTGATAAATGTCTGGAACTTTTTTTGGACAAAATCGCGATTTTTCACATCAAAGATTTTGTGGTGCAGGACGGAAAACTCGTGGAAGTCGGCATTGGCAAGGGGATTATGGGCTGGGACACGTTTTTGCCCGAAATCAAGAAAAATGTGCCGAACGCCATTTTGGTGTTTGAGGGCGTAAAAGACCTTGACGAAAGCCTTGCGTATTTTCGCACCTTGATGGAAACTCTCTAAACCGCAGCGGAAATCTTTTTTGCAGTGTTTTCAAGTATGTTTACGGCACGGGAATTTATGTCCGTTGTTCATTGAAACAAGGGGCTTAAGCTCCTTGTTACTTCCTTATTGGATTAAAAAGATTATCGCTTCGAGGCGAGATAATGACACATTGCAAAGAAAGATACTATCAGCATATTTTTTTATAATACGTCCGTTAACGTCATTCTTTTTCAATAATTCACTGTCCAAGCAGTCGGCGAGGGAATTATTGGTCAATAATTCGTTGTCCGAAGAGTCGGCGAGTGAATTATTAGTCAATAATTCGTCGTCCGAAGAGTCGGGGAAGGAATTATTGGTTAATAATTGGCTGTCCAAGCAGTCGGTGAATGAATTATTGTTCAATAATTGAACGTCCAAGCAGTCGGTGAGGGAATTATTGGTTCATAACGCGACACGTCCCGTAAAAAAACAGCCGCAAACGTGAGAGCGTCGGCGGCTACATAGTAAAAGCGGATTACAAAATTACTGCTTCTGAATTGCCTTTACGTTCGGGGTGAGTCCATCGGAAGATGACGGGATTTTGATGTCGCCGCTCTTGATTTTCGCGATGGTTGCTTCGTCGTTGAACGATGACGGCAAGCCCACGATGCGCCAGTTGTGGTCGCATTTCGGCGTGAGTGTGCCGCCGAGCTGTTCCTGCGTGTATTTTACGATGAGGTCGCGAATTGCGGGCATTGTATCGTTCGCGCTTGAATAATACACGTCGTTCATTGTTGCCCACCCGTTGCTCATCAGCGTGCCGAAACGGTAATTGTTCACGGCGAGTTTGTAGGTCGCGCTCGGCTCGATTGGTTTTCCGTCGAGGGTCGCGTTTACAATGCGGCTTCCCTGCGGCTTTGAAAGGTCGATTTCGTAGTTGATGCCTGAAAGCATATCGTAGTTGTACGCGCGGAAATCGGGGTTGAATGCAATGGTAACATCGCCGTCTTTTGCGCTCTGGTAATAGCCGACCGTCCATTCCATCATCTAAAACGTAAAAACCGAAAGCTGCGTGTCGATTTCGTCGATGTCGCTTGAAACCTTGCCGCTGATGTCGTTGAGCGATTTTTCGGCAGCACTGATTTTTGCCACGCTCATCGTTACATCGTTCATCGAGCGGTTGATGATTTCGGTTACCTTTTGAAGCGACGCAATTTCATCGCTAATCATCGCATTGCTGCCCGACATTTCTTTTGACGCATTGTGCACCGCGCTGGTGCTTTGTGTCAGCGCGCGAAGGCTTTCGTCGATTTGCTCCGAGTTGTGTTGCTGCAATTCCATTGCGCCCGAAATATGCACGACCAGTTCGTTTGTGCCGCGGATTTTTTCCGCCGCCACACTGAACGCCTCGCTTGATTCCGCCGACGACTGCACAACTTGAGCAATCGACTCGCGAATTGAGTTCAGCTGAGAAGCAATGAGCGCCGACTGCTCGCCCGACGTTTCCGCCAACTTGCCGATTTCGTCCGCAACCACGGCGAATCCTTTTCCCGCCTCGCCTGCGTGCGCCGCCTCAATCGCCGCATTCATCGCCAGAAGATTCGTCTGCTCGGCAATAGAGGCAATCGCGGCATTTGCTTCTTGAAGCGCATTCGATTTATATTCCACCTCGCTCAATTTTTCGTTGACCGCACGCTGTTTTGAAAATCCGCTTTCGGCATTCTGCTCCAGCTCGGAAAACTCCGCCGCCATTTTGCCCACCGACGTATTCACGCCCGCGATATTCGACACCATCGATTCAATCGCCCTCGCCGCGCTCGACACCGATTCTGTCTGCACTCCGATAAGGCTTTCAAGGCTCTCTGTGCTTGCGGTAATCTTTTTAACCGCCTGCGCCGTATCGTCCACGTTCACGCACTGCGTCGCAAGCTGTTCGCTCACAGTGCGGATACTCTCGCGCATTTCTTCCACCGCATCGGTTGTGCTCAGCACATCGTCATACAAAGTGCTTCCCGATGACTTGAGGTTGTCTTTCACCGCCAAAATACCGAGCGTAAGAGAGCGGAATTGCGCCGTCATCGTGTTGAACGAATCCGCCAAATCACCGATTTCGTTTTGAGCCGTGCGCTCCACTTTTTCTGCCAAACTGCCGCCCGCCATCGCCTGAAATGCGCGCCGAAGTTCCAGAATCGGCTTCATAAACCGCTTGGCAATCACCATACTCACCAATGCAATGAACAGCAGAATCAGCACGAAATAAATGAGTATGTTCACAATGTATTTTGTTCGGTATTCTTTGAGCGCATTCATCGAAATATCCGCGCCCACATAGCACACACATTCGCCGCGAGAAGAAAAAACGGGCGTGTACACCGTCAAAAACCAGCCGAATTTGTCGTTCGATTCAATCGGCTCGATTTCTCTTCCAGCCAATAAATCGGGCACATAGCTCATAAACGATTCATCAAATTCTATCAGCTCGTCCACTTCGTAATCCTGCATTTCTTCATCGGTGTCGAAAATCGTGTGGCAGCCGTCTTTTCGGATTTGATACGCATACAAATATTCGATGTCGGGCGTATTTTTGCGGATTGTCTTGAGCGTTTCAAGCGTTTCTGAGTATCCGTCCACTGATTTTCCGTGCGCAATGTATTCGCCGATTTTATCCGCGTCAATGCACTTTTTGGCGATGTTCGTTGCGCCCAAAGCAATTCTGATGTGCTCTGCTCTTGAGCTTGCGGTGTATAAATGAAGGCTAATCACCGACATTGCCACCGTCATCAGCAAGGCAATCACAACAAAAAGAACCATAATGCGCATTTTAAGCGAATGAATTTTCATACAATCTCCTTTGATTTTATTCGATACCGTAATCATATTGTAGCTCATTTTTGTGCAAAAACACGGTTTTCTTGTGCGTAACAGAATCGCAGATTTTTCTGTTTTGCGCAATCCCGAAAAAAAAGAAAATTTTTTTAGCCTTTTTTGTCTCTCATTCGTATAAATAAATGTATCAGTCAAAAACTGAATGCATCGCATCTACACAAAAAAGAAAAATCGGGAATGTAAGGAGATTCGTTATGAAACACGAAGCATAAAAGTTTCTTCACAAGACTTGTTCGGAAACTATAGTTTTTTTATGTAGCAAGGGGCTTAAGCCTCTTGTCAAAGCTATATTATCGAACACGCCTGCTGTTTTTTCATAGTTATTCCAAGCCGTTTTGGGCTCCTGCGCGTTTAGACCCTGACGCATTTTCCTAAAGCGGCGAAAAAAAGGCGGCATCTCTGCCGTCTTTTTTTGTGCAATCCAAGCTGTTATGCGTTTGCGCGGGCAATGCGCTCAGACAATTCTTTTTCAAATCCCTTGAGGTCGTCGCGCACAAAACCCACGGAATCCACATACGCAATCAGTGCGTTCACCAACGCAACGATTTCCTTTTTGAGCGCGCTTGCACTCGTGGTATTTACGGCTTTTGATGATAAAAACGCTGCCGTTTTTGCCTTAAATGCGCTGTTTTTCGCCCACAGGTTTTCCAGCACTTCGCTCAATCCCGGCAATTTTTTGACCGCCGCCGCCGCGCTTTCCGCGCTCAAATCAGTTTGCGCACTCGTGATATACGCGCTTTCTTCGTCATAGGCTTTTTTTGCAATGCCTCTGCCGTATTTTTCAAAAATCGGGCAGACCACCGCCGCGCCTTCTTGAATCGTCTTGACGGGATTTTTCTTGTACATCGCCGCCATATCAAACGCCGCGCGCCACAAAGAATCGCGTTCGCTATCGAGCGGGTCGAGTTCGGAATAGATACGGTCTTTTTTTATCGCCGTATTCTGCGCCGACGAAAGCTCGCCGAGTTTTTTCCCGAACAGCAAAAACGTTTCGTCTTTGCTTCCTGATTTTGCAATCAAGTCCGAAAGCGATTCAGCCACGGTGTTTACGGTGCCAATCGAACGATTCTGATTTAGATTTTTCATAAAAAAATCTCCTTCTCTCGTATTATTTGAAAAAGAGTATATGCGTTCTGCCCTAAAACCGCAACAAAATCCGCGAGAAAAAAGCGACAAAAATTTTTTTTTGTCTGCCGCCGACTGAAAGCAATGCGAAAAAAATTTTTTTTTATCAAATCCACGCGGAGTGAACACAAAAAAAATTTTTTTTTGACCGCCGCCGCGTGAAAGCAACACGAAAAAAATTTTTTTTTTACTAAATCCACGCGGAGTGAGTGCGACAAAAATTTTTTTTGCCGTCGCCGAGCGAAAGCAGTGCGAAAAATTTTTTTTATTCACCCGCAGCATTTTTTACCAAATCAAAAACATCGCGCGTAATATAAAAACCGTTTGCAATCAGTTGCTTCATCAGCGGTGTTACTTCTCTGATGAGATTTTCTTTTTTTGCTTTGAGCAGAACGCCGAGAGAACCTGTAACTTTTAATCCCAAAAATTTTGCAGTCTTTTTCGCTGCATTATCATCTAGGATAACAAGGTCAGCCACAGGATTTTCTTGTGCTAAAATCATCACCTCAACTTCACCTGCGTGAAGTTTGGCTTGATACATTCGTTTTTGGCTTTCGTCTTTTATTTTACAAATATGAATCCAATCAGGATAATCCAAAATTCTTTGACAAGCAGAATCTTCTTTTGCACACACTTCATCAAAAACTGCTTTTGGAATACAAATCTCTGCATACAATTTTTTTAGCAACTCCAGTTTTCCGATATTGCTCAAAATGATAAGCGGTGTTGAATTCACAATTACTCTAGGCATTTCTCATCTCATCTAAGAATTCGTCTTTGTCGTCAAACGAAAAAATCGAAATATTGTTTTCAGAAAGAAACCGTATAAAATCTTCCTCCGTCATTTGCGCAATCTGAGCACAATATCCGATTGAAACGTGCTGGCGCGTGTAATAATCAAGCGCAATAAGTTTTCTCACATAATCATTTGCCTGTATTGCCGTCATATGTGTGTCGTACAAAACCGCTTCTGGAATTTGAACTGCTATTTGGCACATATTGCCACCTCCCTTTTTATACTATCATTTTTTACCATTTTTTTGCAAAAAAAGTTAGCCCGTTTTGAGTGCGCTTCGTATAAATAAATGTAAGCGCAAAACAAAGCCTTACACACAACAAAGCGATTTTAACAGGAGAACATACAAATGACAAACGAAGAGATGAAAAGAGCATTTGCAAAGAGCGGAGTTTCAACAGCGGACATCGAAAAGATTTCTGAAAAATACGACGCTGAGAAAATCACCGAGCTTGTGGAAGCGGCAAACACGCCTGAAGAAGCATTTGCGGCACTCCACGCGGTTTATCCAGAACTTGAAGTTGAAGCATTGCAGAAACAGTGTGATTTTGTGAAAGAGCAGGTCGAGGCGGCGATGAATGAACAGAAACACAATGAGCCGATAGAACTTACCGAAGATGAACTTGATAATGTGGCAGGCGGCGGATTTTTTGATTCTGTGGGCGGCTGGTTCAAGAAAAACTGGAAGGCAGTCGCTGTAGGAGCGGCAATCGTCGTGGGGGCGGCATTAGTTTGCACAGGTGTGGGAGCTGCCGTCGGAGCGTGCATTACAAGTTCTGCTTTGACAGCAGTGTCCACAGGAGCGACATCATTTATGTATGTGGAAGTCGTTACAACAGCAGCAGCAACGGGTGCACTCATCGGAGCGGGAGTCGGAACTGCGGCAGGAGGGGCTGTTGTCGGAGGTCTTGCAGGTACAGGAAATCTTCCAAACTAAAGGATATTTTTAAGACAGCGTAATAAAGCGAAAGAATCGCAAGGAGAAATAATTATGACAAACGAAGAGATGAAAATGGCATTGGCAAAAGGCGGAGTTGCGGAAGCGGACATCGAGAAGGTTTCTGATAAATTCGACGCAGAAAAAATCACCGAGCTTGTGGAAGCGGCAAACACGCCCGAAGAAGCATTTGCGGCAATTCACGAGTTTTATCCAGAACTTGCGGTGTCTGAATTGGAAAAGCAGTGCGATTTTATGCGCGAGCAGTTTGAAGCGACAATGAAAGAACAGAAAAAGGGCGAAACCGTGGAACTTTCCGAGGACGAGCTTGAGAATGTATCTGGCGGCGGCTTTTTCGGCGATGTGGGCGGCTGGTTCAAGAAAAACTGGAAGGCAGTCGCGATAGGCGCGGCAATCGTGGTGGGCGCGGCTTTGATTTGCACAGGAGTGGGAGCAGGAATCGGTTCAACTATAGTTGCTGGAACGGTAAATATTGTTCATACTACGGCAGTTGCAACAATTACGGAATTTGGAGTTGATGTTATGGCAACAGGAATCGGTGCGGCTATTGGTGCGGGAGTCGGAGCGGCGGCAGGAGGGGCTGTTGTCGGAGGTCTTGCAGGTACAGGAAATCTTCCAAACTAAAGGATATTTTTAAGACAGCGTAATAAAGCGAAAGAATCGCAAGGAGAAATAATTATGACAAACGAAGAGATGAAAATGGCATTGGCAAAAGGCGGAGTTGCGGAAGCGGACATCGAGAAGGTTTCTGATAAATTCGACGCAGAAAAAATCACCGAGCTTGTGGAAGCGGCAAACACGCCCGAAGAAGCATTTGCGGCAATTCACGCGGCATATCCTGAACTTGCGGTGTCTGAATTGGAAAAGCAGTGCGATTTTATGCGCGAGCAGCTTGAAGCGACAATGAAAGAACAGAAAAAGAGCGAAACCGTGGAACTTTCCGAGGACGAACTGGAGAACGTGGCAGGCGGCGGCTTATTTGACTCAATCGGTGGTTGGTTTAAGGATAACTGGAAAAAGGTCGCGGTAGGTGCGGCGATTGCCGTGGGAGTTGCATTGCTTTGTACAGGGGCAGGAGCACTTGCAGGATTTGCCCTAGCAGCAGATGCCGCATTGTTCCATACAGGAGTCGCTGTAGGAAGTTACATGGCGACCGGTGCCGCATATGGAGCGATTGCAGGTGCAGTCGTTGGAACCGGCGCTTCAACGGCTGCAGGTTTAGCAGGCAGATATTAGCAAGAGGGCAAAATTATAAAAAGGCGGCTTAAAATGCCGCCTGTTTTGTGTTTATTGCAGACCGTATTTTTGGCGAAGGCGGCTCAGCGTGCCGTCTTGTTCCATTTGCTGCAGAATCCCGTTGACCAAAGAAAGTAAATCGTCCTGCCCTTTTTGCATAAGAATACCGATTTCGCCGTGAGTAAACGGCTGGGCAAGAAGCGGAGAGGCAAGTCTTGTGTCATTTTGAATATACCACGGCGCTTCGGTAATTTCTGTTATCATCACGTCGGCATTTGAGAGCGCAATTTGGTTTGGAATCGCTTCGTTTTGCTCAAACACAATAATCTTGGCATTTTTTATGTGTTCGCGGGCAAACTTTTCGTTCAATCCGCCCGGATTCACCATAACACGCACATCGCTTTTATCTATGTCCGCCAAAGACGAAAAACGCGGGGCATCTTCGCTTCTGCACAAAATCGTTTTTCCGTTCTGAAGATAGCCGTTCGACATCAGCATTGTTTCTTTTCGGCTTTCAGTGATGGTGATGCCGCCGATTGCAAAATCAAACTTTTTCGGCAACGCACACGTATCCGCGCTCAACGTAACCCACGATGTCGGCACAAATTCTGCTTTGACACCGAGGCGGGAAGCGATGTTCTCTGCAATTTCAATGTCGAATCCCCAGTATTCGCCGTTTTCTTCGCGATACGAAAGCGGTCTGTAATCGCCCGTCGTGCCGATAAGCACCACTCCGCGCGCCTTTATTTCGTCCACGGTCGAAACACAGTCCGTCCTTTTTGTTGCGCACGAAGCAAAAACAGCCGATAGCAAAACAACCGCCGCAATCTTTTTCAAAATTCGTTTCATAACAAACTCCTGTCTACCATTATAATTCATTTTTTTTCAAAAAAACGTAGCCCGATTGATGTGTTTTTCGTATAAATAAATATAAGCGCAAACGATGCGCTGAAAAACGATATAATCATTTTATTTAGAGGAGATTTTTATGAAAACAATCAAACGCAATCTTTCAACGCTGCTGCTCGTTGCTTTTACCACACTTTTTCTTGTGTCCTGTGCGAGCAATCACCGTGCACCATCAAGCGCAGAAAAAGCCGCGCTTTCGTTGTGGAACGATGAGGCAAGCGCAAAAAAGGCTCTCGTTGCGTATGTGGAATCGGTTACGGACGAGGATTCCGCTGATTTTATCCCCGTTGAGCGAAGAATCGCCGTTTTCGACCTTGACGGCACGCTTTTCTGTGAGACAAATCCCACTTATTTTGATTTCCAGCTTTTCATTCACCGCGTTTTAGACGACCCGAATTATACGCCGACACAAGAACAGAAGGCTCTTGCAGAGGATTTTCGCTCAAGCGGTCACGTTCCGCCGCTGGGGGCTGAGTACGAGAAAATGCTTGCCAGCGCCTACGAGGGATTTTCGCTCAAAGAGTTCGATTCGTATGTCCGCTCATTTATGCAGACCGAGCAGCCGGGCTACAAAGCACTTAAACGCGCAGATGCGTTCTACAAGCCCATGGTTGAGGTCGTTCAATATCTTTCGCAAAACGGATTTTCTGTGTATGTTTCAAGCGGCACGAATCGCCTCATTCTCCGTGCGCTGGTCTGCGATGCGCTCGGTCTGCCTCCAAAGCAGGTAATCGGCTCCGACAATGTGCTTGTCGCAACGAATCAGAATGGCGCTGACGGCTTGGAATACACATTCAGCAAAGACGACACGGTATTGCTGGGCGGCGCAAACATCATCAAAAATTTGCAGATGAACAAGGTTTCCACCATCGTGAAGGAAATCGGATACCAGCCAGTTCTTGCGTTCGGGAACAGCCTGACAGATGCCAGCATGGTGAACTATGCAATCTGCGGCAACGAATACAAAGCACTCGGCTTTATGCTCTGCTGCGACGACATTGAGCGCGAGTACGGCAATCTCAAGAAAGCAGACAAAATGCGCGCGGATTGCGAGGCTAACGGCTGGATTGCCATTTCTATGAAAAACGACTGGAAGACAATCTACGGCGAAAACGTAGAAAAAAATCAATAAAATCACGGGCGCAGATATTTTCTTGAAGATTGAGGGAAGCGCAAACTAAATCATTCGGTTGCCAAAGGCGGGGAAAATGGATATTCAGTATTTGCTTTTTTTGCAGAATTTTCGTGAAAGCATCAATAACACGCTTACGCCGTTTATGGAATGGGTGTCGATGTTTGCCGTGGACTTTCTGATTTTGATTCCTGTGTTTTACTATTGGAGCACAGACAAGCGAAAAGGATTATACACGCTCGTGAGCTATTATTTTTGTATGCTGCTTACGCCGATTATCAAACTTACCGCGTGCGTGTATCGTCCGTGGATTCGCGATGCTCGAATTGTGCCTGCAGGGGACGCAATTCGTACCGCTACAGGCTATTCTTTCCCCAGCGGGCACACCACAACCGCCGCTCCTCTTGCAGGCGGTATGGCTATACATCTGCGGAAAACCAAAAAAACGAGTCCTCTTTCAGCAATTTTTGTCATTTTCATTCTGCTCACGGCATTTTCCCGCAATTATCTCGGAGTCCACACGCCGCAAGATGTGTGCACGGCGCTTCTGATTTCTGCAGGCAGTCTGTTTCTTGCCGCAAAACTGTTTGCGTATCTTAAATCTCACCCCGAAAAAGAAAACGCGCTTTTGCTCGCAGGATTTCTGCTCTGCGTCTTCGCGCTCGTGTATATCACCGTCAAGCCATACCCTCTGGACTACACCCCCGACGGAAAATTGATTGTAGACCCCCAGAAAATGATGAATGACGGATACGGCGACTTGGGGAAAGTCATAGGATTCTGTATTGCACGATTTGTTGAAAAAACGTGGATTAAATTCACCCCGCCCAAAAACAGCAAAAAAGGCGTAATTCTCTGCCTGCTGGGGCTTCTTCCGCTGATTTTCCTCAAACAGTATTTCAGTCCTTTTATGAAAGAAGTATTCGGAGCGCACTGGGGAAAACTCTTTTTCTCGATATTTTATGCGTTCTATTACATTGCGCTGTTTCCTATCATCATAAAATGTGTATCGCTTAAATCGGAACTGAAAACTGATACAAAATAACGGGAGATTTTTATGGCAGAAACCACGGTCAGAAGGCACAAAGAGCAGTTTTTTACCATAACAAAAGACACGCTCGGTCAGCAAAGCGAAAAAATCAAGAATGAACTCACCGCAATGAAAGCACGCAAGCGCGAAATTACAACGACGCTTTTGCTTTTGGAAGAAATCGCGGTTCGCTGCCAGAAGAACGGCAATCACATTGTAACGGCGAAAATGCACCAATTTCTAGGAACAATTCAGATTCAGCTCTTTTCGCAGGGGAAATCATACAATCCTATCGCAGAGAATTCCATCTGGGACGCGGACAGCGAGGAGTACATTCGCAATACGATTTTCCGCGCATACAAAGAAAATCTGTCATACACTCGGCGCGGAGAGCAAAACATCATAACAATTCGCGTGCATGGCATTTCAGAGCACCGCACAATGTTTTATACATTTCTCTCAATGGTTTTGGGAATTGTCGCGGGATTTTTTATGCATCTTTTGCCAGATAATGCAGCGTCTTACATTGCAGACACTGTTCTTTCTACGGTGCAGACGCTTTTTATGAACACGCTCTTTTTGCTTACAGCGCCGATTGCGTTTTTCTCGGTTACCACAAGCCTTGCAGATTTTTCAGGTTCAAGCCGAATAAAAAACACAGGCGGAAAAGTGTTGCTCTTTTTCGTCCTCAGCACAAGCATTGCAATCATTCTGGGATTTTTTCTTGCACACACATTTTTTCAAGGAAACAGCATAGATAGTGTCCGTTTTTCACCTTTATCCGCGCCGAACGTTATTGCAGACGATGCGGCACATTTTGAGAACATTTTGATTGATATTATTCCAATCAATCTGTTTCAGCCTGTCTTAAACGGAAATATGATGCAGTTACTGCTCGTTTCGTTTTTAATCGGCTGTGCGATGAGTTATCTCGGAAGCAAAGTCGATTTGACGCAGGAATTGTTTGACAACGGAAAGCAGATTTTTTCCGTTTTGATGGGAAAACTGATGACGTTTATGCCGCTCGTTGCCTTTGCGTCCCTTGCCAAATTTATATACAAAGACGCAGGAATGATTCGTGTGTTGTTTTTGTACTTTGCGGTTGTGCTTTTAGGGTGCATTATCCTTTTCTTTATTTACAATTTGATTATTCTCATTTTTGGACGGCTCTCCCCGATTCCGTATATGAAAAAAAGTTTTCAATATTTTCTCGTTCCCTTCACCGTATCGGATAGATATGCAATTCTTTCCCAAACAGTCGATTTTTGCAAAAAAAAGTTCGGCATTCCTGCACACGAAGCGACTTTTATCGCATCAATCGGAGCAGCTTTGAATATTGCGGCAGATTCAATGTGCGTCATCGTGCAGGTCTTGCTGCTGTCGCGCTTGTGCTCCGTTGAAATCGACAAGGCAATCGCATTGAAAATCGGCATTACGACGCTTCTTTTGTCATTCGGAAGCAACGGATTTGTGTGCCTTATGGCGATACTTTCCATTGCAGGAATCCCCTTTTCTCTGACAACGCTTGTCATCGGCGTTGAATCGATTCTAGACCGATTTCGCACGGTAACAAATACCCAAGGCGATATTGCCGCAGGAATAATCGCGGCAAAAAGCGAAAAAACGCTTGATGAAGCCTTGTATAACGCATACTAAACGCACGCATTTTTCATAACCCGCGTGTTGAAAAAAAAAGAAAATCGTCTATAATGAGAGTATGTTCCGCAGAAGAATTGTAGTCTTGGCGATTTTTCTTTTTTCTCACCGCGCATTTTCTCAAGAATTTTTGTCGCTCGAAGATGCCATTCAGCTTGCCGTTCGGAACAATTACGAAATCAACAAACAACAATACGCCATCGACGCGGCAAAAGCGCAATATATGCAGGCAAGCGGCGCGCTCGACTTTGAGGTAGGAGCAGAAGCCTCTTATTCGCAAAAACACACCCCCGTGGATAAAGACGACCCGAATTATACCGCGCGGGATTTATCGTCTTATGGGATAGGAACCATTTATTCCGACGATGCGACGATGCGACAGACCGCGGGAACGGTGTTTGTGCAAAAGCTGTTTTCATTCGGTTTGCAATCAAAACTTTCGTACACGATGACCCGCCAAAAAAACACGCAGGATTATCTGTATTCAAGCAATTTTCCCGACGAGGCAAAGCCAGAAGAGGAAAAAGCCCGCAATTACGGCACGATAAGCCTTGAGCTTTCGCTTCCGCTGTTTAAGTCGTTCAGCGATTCTATTACCGCCAAGGAACTTGAAAACGCACGTTCATACATCGAGCAAATGAATGAGCAGCTCAAGCACACGGTTTCAAAAACGGTGGTTGAGGTTTCTCAAAAATACTACCAGTATTTTCTTGCCTACAATAATCTTTTGCTTCTGCAAAATCTTCAGCAGAAAATCGAAAGCCGCAACAAAAATATGGATTCGCTGATTCGTGCGGGCGTGCGTTCGCGAAACGATTTATTGGCAATGCAGGTAAATGCGCTCGAAAACCAGCGCAACATCGACAGCGCAAACGTGCAGTTTCAGAGCGCAAGAGCCGATTTGGCGCAGGCGCTTTCGGTGCGTTCGGTTTTGCCGCCGCCGACGAAGGATTCGATTCCTGCCGTCCCTATCACCAGCGCGGACGATGCGGCACAAGATGAAATCGACGATGATTTTACCGCAAAAATCGTAGAAAAACGCAGCGATTTGATTGCGCTCAAAAAAAGCATGGAAGCCGCCGAGAAAAAAATACGCATTGCAAAAATAAACGCGCGTCCTGACGCAACGCTGGCTCTTGGAATCGGCGCGACGGGCACACAATACGCCAACGACGCGGGCAGTTTTTTTGTTTCGGGCGCAAAAAATATTCGCGGCATCGACATTTCAACCACCGTTTCAGTGAGCGCAAAACTGGGCAACACCGCCAAAAAAGGCGCAGAGGAGCAAGCGATTGCCGAGTATCGCTCGCTGGCTTCCGACTACGAAAACGCGCTGAACACGCTGGAGATTCAGGTAAAAAATGCGGCGGAAAAACTTGCGGTGTATAAAAAATCCGTGCAAAGTGCAGACGAAGTGCTCGCCTTGCAAAAAAATTTGTACGAAAATGAGCAAAAACTTTTTAATGCGGGGCTTATCACTGTTGATACATTGCTTTCGCAGGACGAAAAATACATTTCGGCGGAAAATTCGTATTATCAAGTGCTGATAAACTATTTGCTTTCGGTGCTTGAGTACAAATATTACACGGCGACGATGTTTTTTTGAAAAATAAAAAAGTTTAGCCTTTTTGGATTTTCATTCGTATAAATAGAATGAAATCCATTTAATGAGGTGAAATTATGGGCGATAAGAGACTGAAACAGTTGTTCGATTATCAGAAATTTGAGGGAAATTCAGCGATGAATTTCGCAATTATGAGTGCGAGACGCTATATTGATTCGCTTGATTCAAGCACGTTTGAATTGAGCGACGATGAACTCGATATGGTGAACGCAGCAGGGGCGGTCGATTCAAGTATGCACTTGAAGGATAAGGACTCTCCTCTGCCAAAAATCTAAAGGCAGACCGTGACACAAAGCGAGAAAAACGACATTTACAAACAATTTAACAGAAAAGTTTTCTATTATTTTTTTGGCAAAAACGTGAGCGAGGACGATGCCGAAGATTTGACCGCAAATGTCTTCGTTAAGTTTTTTGACAAGGCGGACGATTTTGACCCGTCTAAATCTTCGCCGTCCACTCTTATTTACCGAATGGCTCACAACACGCTCATTGATTTTTGGCGTGTGAGAAAACAACATTCCGCGCTCGACGAAGAGATTGCCTGCGATGATACGACGCTCGACGCGATTTTGAACGAAGAGACGCTCAACGAGTTGGCTCAGGCGTTAATGCGCTTGGGCGAACGCGAAAGGGCGCTCATTGTGCTCGTGTATTACGACAATAAAACGCTCAAAGAAAGCGCAGAAATCTTAAAAATGAGCTACTCAAACGCAAAAATCGTGATGAAAAAAGCCCTTGAACAGCTCAAGGATTTTCTGGATTGAAACCTGCATTTTCGGCAGCGCGCTTTTAGAATGACACTTATTTTGCACTATTTTCAAAATCTTCAAAACAGAGGAAACGGAAATGAAACGCTCCATTTTTAGAAAATCTGCATTGGATAGAATCGCCTCGCTCGACCAGCTTGACCAGACGATGACGGTGGTAAAGCCGTCAAGCATTCTCGCTCTTCTTTCGGTGGCTATCATTATCGGCGTGGCATTTTTGTGGGGGATTTACGGCTCTGTGCCCGATACGGTAAACGGCAGCGGCGTTCTGATGAACATTGACCACATTACGAGCGTCAAATATGCAAATCAGGGCGCGGTCAAAAATATTTTCGTCCAGCACGGCGATACGGTGCATAACGGGCAGATTATCGCCCGCATTGAACGCCAAGACATTCTCGACCAAATCAAAGTGAATGAAAAAAAACTCGAAGGCTATCAGAAAATGCAGGAAGTGATTCAATCTTCGCGCAAAACGGGCAATGCAAAAGCGCAGATGATGCAAAATCTGTATAATCAAGGGCTTATCACCGAGCAGGAATATCTTAATTCGCGCCAGACCGAAATGAATGTGGAACAGCAGATTATCGAAATCAAGCAGCAGATTGTGCTTTTGAACGAAAATTATCAGACGGCGACGCAAGTAACCGCGACGGCAAGCGGGCGGATTATGGAAATCCCCGTGCGGCGCGGCGATTATGTGCAGCAGGGCACAACGATTGCCGTGATTGAGGCTGAAAGCGGCGAAAACGCGGTGGGTGCGCTGGCGTATTTTTCGGCTCTGGACGGAAAGAAAATCAAGCCCGGAATGAAAATCGGACTCGTGCCCACCACGGTAAAACAGGAAGAATACGGCTTTATTCAAGGCTTAATCACTGATGTGTCGGAATTTCCTGTGAGCGATAATTATCTTATGTCGAGTCTGCAAAACGTGAGTTTGGCAAACACATTTCATCAGATTCAAAATCCCATCGAAGTCAAGGTGAGCATTATCCCCGACCCGACCACCTATTCGGGCTACAAATGGTCTTCGTCAAAAGGTCCTGCGCAGAAAATCGGTTCGGGTTTTATCTGCTCGGCAAAAGTGACCACGGATTCTAAACGCCCGATTTCGCTCCTCATTCCGACCATCAAGAAAAAATTGCTCGGCGTGGGAGAAGATTTTTCATCGAAAAAGGAACAATAAAAATGGCGATTTTCAACAAAACAAAAACGCCGACCGTTTTGCAGATGGAAGCCCTTGAATGTGGCGCGGCGAGTCTTTCAATGATTTTATCGTATTATCACAAATACGTTTCGCTGGAAGAACTGCGCATTGAGTGCGGCGTTTCCCGCGACGGCACAAAAGCGAGCAATTTAATCAAGGCGGCGCGAAAATACGGCTTGGAAGCAAAAGGCTTCAAAATGGAAGTCGATGCGCTCCGTTCGCTCAAACGCCCCGCAATCATCTTTTGGAATTTCAATCATTTTGTTGTTCTGGAAAAAGTAAAAAAGCACATCGCGCTGATAAACGACCCCGCAGTCGGGCGCAGAAGCGTGGAGATGGACGAATTCGACGAGTCTTTTACGGGCGTGGTGCTCACCTTTGCCCCGGGCACGAATTTTGTTGCAAGCGGCGAAAAGCCAAAAATCTGGAATCGGCTCAAAAAGCGGCTCACGGGGCTTTCGTCGATTTTTGTGTTTTTGGGATTTTTGAGTTTTCTCTATTTTATTCCCGGTTTTGTGTATCCCACGTTTTCGCGCTTTTTTATAGATGAGATTCTGGTAAAAAGTTCAATGAATCTTCTAAAGCCGCTCCTCGTGGTAATGGCGCTCACGTGCATTATATCCACCGTTTTGCAGGCAATTCAAAATACCGTTTTAATGCGATTTCAGGCGCGATTAAGCCTTTCGTCCGCGTCAAAGTTCATCGACCATATTTTTAGAATGCCGTTGCAGTTTTTTGCCCAGCGGCTTCCCGGCGAATTGTGCAACCGCATTTCTTCGTGCGATTCGGTGGCTTCGCTTGTTTCAGGGCAACTCATCGGCGTGGTAATCAATTTGTTCAGCACGGTGTTCTTTTTTGTGCTTATGCTGATGTACGACGTGCCGCTGACGGTGATTTCGGTGTCGCTCACGCTGTTGGTCGTGGTGATTTTCAAGATTACCTCGGAGCGCGTAAAAAACAAGTCGTTCAAAATCGAGATGGAAGGCGGAAAACTCAGCGGCATCACAATGTCGGGCATAGAAATGATTGAATCGCTCAAGGCTTCAGGCTCGGAAAATGATTTTTTTATGCAATGGTCTGGGCAGCAGGCAAAAGTGATTTTGGAACATCAGCGACTCGTCAAAACGAACACCGCAAACGCAATCATTCCGTCCACCATTTCGCAGATTCAAAGCATTTTGATTTTGGCGTTCGGTGCCCTTCGCGTGATGGACGGACATCTGACAATCGGTATGCTGATGGCGTTTCAGGTGGTGCAATCCAATTTCGCCGCGCCGATAAACTCATTCTTGAGCCTCGGCGCATCGCTGCTTTCTGCCAACGCGGATATGCAGCGAATCGACGACGTAATGGAATACCCCACGCCCCAGATTTTTAAGGACGATTTTGAAAACGAAAAAACACTGCCCCATTTTTACGCACCAATCAAAAAACTCGAGGGCTATATTTCGCTCAAAAACGCGGTTTTCGGCTATTCTCCGCTTTCCGCGCCGCTTCTCAACGATGTATCTATCGAGTTTACGCCCGGAAAACGCATTGCGCTCGTGGGCGCAACGGGCAGCGGCAAATCCACCATCGGCAAAATCTTGAGCGCGACCTATGCGCTGTGGAGCGGCGAACTGCTTTTTGACGGCAAACCGCTGTGCGAGATTGAGCGAAAAGTGTTTGCGCAGTCGGTTTCGGTGGTAAACCAAACGATTTCGCTTTTTGAAGGCACGGTCAAAGACAATATTACGATGTGGGACACAACAATCCCCGAAAACGTGTACATTCAGGCGGCAAAAGATGCCTGCATTCACGATGTCATCACGTCGCGCCCCAGCGGCTATTTTTCCGAAGTGAGCGAAGGCGGCAAAAATTTTTCGGGCGGGCAACGACAGCGCCTTGAAATCGCCCGCGCACTCGCCACCAATCCCAGAATCATCATTATGGACGAAGCCACCAGCGCGCTCGACGCAATCACCGAGCAAACCGTTGACCAAAATATCCGCAGACGCGGCTGCACGAGCATTATCATTGCGCACCGTCTTTCCACAATCCGCGACTCCGACGAAATCATCGTGCTCGACCACGGAAGCATCGTCCAGCGCGGCACGCACGAGGAACTGATGGCACAAGGCGGAATCTACAGCGAATTGGTAAGGACGATGTAATGCAAAGCAAAATCTACGAAATCAACAACACGAATATTCTCACGCTTGACGGTTCAGCGCACAAAATTAAAATCCTGAGCGGACACGCCTATCTTTTTATCGTGAAAAAACTCAGCGACGGACGCACGGGCGCGCGGCGGGAAATCGCGCATTTTGGCGAGGGCGAGAGTTTTTACAACATCGCGGGCACTGAAAAATACGAGATTATTCTGGCTGGCACAAACGGCACGAAAGTCGAATTTTATGAGCCAAGCGAAAGCGATTTTGCGCAAAAAGCGGCAGATTGGCAAAAAAACATCATCATCGACACCGAAACTGAAGCGGCGTGGGAAAATCTGCGCTCGATGAAGCAGCAAAAGCTCGCTGACCGCGCATTTTCGGCGGCTCTTGAAAACATTTCGTCCGTGATAAACAAGCAGCGTTCAACGCAAAATCTGTTTGAGATAGACGATTTTCCCGTGGTCAAAGTGTTCAAAATCGTGGCAAAAAATATGGGCGGCATTACGATTCGACAGCTCCCCGACCACAGCTATGAGCCAACAAAAGCGGGCGTGCAGCGGCTGGCAAAAGACAACACCGTGCGCGTTCGCGAAGTCGTGCTGCGCGAAAAATGGTATACCGAAGACAACGGGCATCTAATCGGCTTCTACAAAAAAGACGGCGACATCACGATTTCAGCTCAGCGCGATATGGAAGACGATTTGGTTCCCGTTGCGCTCATCAAAAACAAAAATACCTCGGGCTACAAAATCATCGACCCCACCGCAAACCTCGAAATCCCCGTAACCAAAAAAAACGCAAAGCAGATTTATCCCATGGCGATTATGGCGTATAAATCGATGGAAGAAGAAAAAATCTCCCTCAAAACAATCTGCCGCTTCGTCGTGATGGATATCAAGCGCGACATCGCTCGATTCATCATCATCGGGCTTTTATGCACGCTCATCGGGCTTATCACGCCGCTTATCACGCGCAATTTCATCGACAACGTGATTCCCGAAGCGGCGAGAACGCAAGCCGTGCAGATTTGCCTGCTCGTGTTTTTCTGCAATCTTTCGTCGATGATTGGCTCGCTGGCAAAATATTTTGCGAACATCAGAATGGAAACGAAAGCCGACAGCGACCTAGAAGCCGCCGTGATGGACCGGCTTTTGAAGCTCCCCGTCGATTTTTTCAAGCAGTTTTCGTCAGGCGATTTGGCTTCCCGAACGATGACCATTTCTGAAATCCGAAAAGCGATTTTCAACATTGTGCTTTCGGTGTTTATGAACTTCATTTTCAGCTTTGTCTATCTCTTGCAATGCTTCCGATTTTCTGCCTATTTTGCAAAATGGGGCATTCTCTTTTGCATTTTCCCGATTCTCATTTCGGCGCTCATCTGTTTTATCACCTACAAATGGGAAAAAAGCCTGATTGACTGTCAGGGAAAAATCCAAGGTATGCTTTTGCAATTTTTGAACGGCATCGAAAAAATCACCAATTCCCATTCCGAAAAACGCATTTTTGCCAAATGGTCAAGCGAATATATCCGCCAAACCAAAATCGGCTACACGCTCGGTCTGGTGGGGATTGTGAGCGCGCTTATCAACACAGTGTATCCCACGCTCGTGTGCATTTTGTTCTATTACCTTTACGGGCGCGGCATAAAAATGCAGTCGATTTCAGGGCTTTCGACGGGAACGTTTATGGCATTTTTCAGCGCATATTCGTCGTTTCAGAGCGCATTTTTGGGCGTGGCGGGCGCGCTTTTGCAAATCCGCAACGTGATACCGCTTACCAAACGCATTCAGCCCATTCTCGACGCAAAACCAGAGTTTGAATATTCCAAACCCGCCATAGACAAGCTCAAAGGCGATATTGAAATCAGCCACCTAAACTTCCGCTACGCCCCAGACGCGCCGCTCGTGCTAAAAGACGTGAATATGAGCATAAAAAAGGGCGAGTTTGTCGCGGTGGTCGGCACATCAGGCGCAGGAAAATCCACGCTGATGCGAATGTTGCTCGGCTTTGAAAAGCCTGAATCTGGCTCTATCTTTTTTGACAGCCAAGACATTTCCGCGGTGGACATCGGTTCTCTTCGCCGTCAGCTCGGCGTAGTCCTCCAAAACGACACGGTTTTGCAAGGCACGGTGCTTCAAAACATCGTGGGCAGTTCGGGCTTAAAAGAAGCAGACGCTTGGGAAGCCGCAAAAAAAGTGTCGTTCGATAAAGACATCGCCGAAATGCCGATGGGAATGTTCACGATGATTCCGGCAGGCGGCTCCACGCTTTCTGGCGGGCAGCTCCAGCGGCTCATCATTGCCCGCGCGATTATCCGCCGCCCGAGCGTGCTCATTTTTGACGAAGCCACCAGCGCGCTCGACAATTTAACGCAACTCGCCGTGCGCAAAAGTCTGGACGAGCTCAACGTTACCAGAATCATCATTGCGCACCGCCTTTCCACGATTATCAACGCCGACAAAATCTATGTGATGAAAGACGGCGAAGTGATTGAGAGCGGAAATTATCGCGAATTGATGGAACAAAACGGCTATTTTGCCCAGCTGGCAAAGCGGCAGAATGTGTAGAGCAAACACACATTGAACGAGATTCCGTGTCAAGCACTCAGAATAACATAATAAAAGCACATTGCGAGGAATAAAATGAAACGAGATAGATTTTTGAAGATTGCACTTTTTCTTTCGGGAGCATTTTTCTTTTTGGGCTGCAAAAGCGACGACCCCGTAAAAGCGCGGCAGGAAGCAATAAAACAGCTGTACAAAAACGGCACGGTCAAAATCGCCATCGCAAACAGCTTTGTGCACAACACAACAAAAATGTGGGAAGGCGCAGTGCTTGCCCAAGAAAAAATAAACCGCGATGCCCTGCTGCCCGTGCATTTGGAATTGGTAAAATACGATGACGGCGGAAATACCATCACGGGAATGAAAACCGCATACGAAATCGCCTCCGACGAAGAAATCTGCGCGGTCATCGGGCACGGCTATTCCGACATTTCGCTGTCGTGTTCGCTCATCTATCAGTATTTCGGCATTTTGATGTTCAATTACATTTCCACCACGCACAGCCTCACGGAGCGCAACAACCCGCTCATCTTCAGCAATATGCCCAACGACAGCGATTTTGGCAGGGAAATCGCGCAGTTGTGCGACCAAAACGGATACAGCAATGTTTTAATCTATTACCTCGAAAACGCGTCGGGAACGAGCCTTTCAAATGCATTCGAGATAAATTGCAATAAATTCGGCATCAGCGTAGTCAGCCGCGACAGCTACGATATGACCACATCGCCGCAGGAATTCGAGCGAATGGCAAAACGGTGGAAAAATAATTTTATCTTCGACGCGCTTTTTTTAGCAGGACGAATGCCGTCAATCCAATACATTATAGAAACGCTCCGACAAAACGGCATTTCGTGCCCCATTTTGGGCGCAGACCCCTTCGATGACCCGCTTTTGACCCACGCCTTGAGCAAAAACGAAAACGGCAGGATTTTCGCCGTTTCAAACTACGATTCAGAATCAGACAATCCGCGATTCAAGGAATTTTTCGTCGCGTTCAAAGAAAAATACGGCGAAGAGCCAGACCAAGAAGCATTGCAGGTATACGACGCGCTGACGGTGCTTTCGCGGGCAATCGCAATGGCGCATTTTGCAAATCCTGCCGAAATTGCCGAGGCACTGAGAAAGGAAAACTGGAAAGAAGCCGCCGGTCCGTACACATTTGACAAAACGGGCGCAATCCAAGACCGCACGCTCACCGCAAAAGTCTTTCAGAACGGCGCTTTCGTCAAACTCCCCGCCGAGTCAACGCACTGAACCCCGCCGCAAAAAGACATTGCAGCACTTCAAAACGCCCGTCGCATTTTGTTTTTGGTTGTCGAGATAGCTCGAAGCGGCAAACACACAGTGTTTTGAGCCGTCGAGATAGCTCGAAGCGTCAAACACACAGTGTTTTGGGTCGTCGAGATAGCACGAAAGGGCAAACACACAGTGTTTTAGGTCGTCGAGATAGCACGAAAGCCCGCCGCACTTTGTTTTGGGGCATCTTGCTAGCAAAAAACACCAAACACACAGTGATTCGGGTCGTCGAGATAGCACGAAAGGTCAACACACTTTGTTTTGAGCCGTCAAGCCAGCATAAAAGCCCGCCGCACTTTGTTTTGGGTCGTCGAGATAGCACGAAACACCAAACACACATCGGTTCGGGTCATCTTGCTCTCAAGAAAGGGAAAAATATGGTGCGGCTCTCATTCCGAGTGCTTGACACGGGAATCTATTTCTCGCATTGGATTATGGCGAAAAAATGCGTTACTATAAAAGATGAGGAGTTTTTTATGTCTGCCATAAAAACGGTTCTGTTGCTTTTATGTTTTTCTCTCTCGGTCGCGCTTTTTGCGCAGCATCGGCAAGCGATTCACGTCGATGAAATCGAATTTGCGTTGGTCGAAATCCCCGAAAAAAATTTCGCAATCTCCGAAACCGAGGTAACGCAGGATTTGTACGAATTGATAATGGGCGAAAATCCCAGCCACAACGTCGGCGAAAAGTTCCCTGTGGAAAATGTGAGCTGGTACGACGCGATTGTGTTTTGCAATCTGCTTTCCCAAGCGACAGGCAGGCAAAGCGTGTACCGCGTGGACGGCAGCGCGAACACGGAAGATTGGGATTATCCGATTCATTCAGGCGAGGGGATTTTGAGCGAGGTCGAAATCGATATGAGCGCAGATGGATTCCGCTTGCCGAACGAAGACGAATGGATTTTTGCGGCAAAAGGCGGGGCGGATTTTTTGTATTCAGGCAGCAACGACGCAAGCGAAGTCGCATGGTTTTCGCGCACCAGCGGCGCATTCACGCACGAGGTCGCCTCAAAAAAGCCGAACGGATACGGCTTGTACGATATGAGCGGCAATGTGTGGGAATGGTGCAATGACAAAATAAAAGGCACGCGCTACAGGCTCAAAAAGGGCGGCTCGTGGTGCAGCGGCAAAGAGCTGTGTACGGTGTCGTTCCGCGGCGCACATTACCCGAGCCGAAACCAGCCCTGCTACACCTATTTTAATATGGGATTCCGAATCGCCGTTTCAAGATAACGGAAAAATGCACATCACAGATATTTAACCATGAGGATTTCAGCGCAAAACGAGCCGTCTTCCAACCGAAATGATTTTTCCAAAACGCCGTACTGCACAAAACCGCATTTTTGATACACGTGGATTGCCCGCGCGTTATCGGCATACACGCCAAGCTCAACCTGCGTATAGCCCAAAACGCGCGCCGCTTTTGTCGCCATATCGGTCAACAGCGTGCCCAGCCCTCCATTCCACACGCGCCGCTGCACCGCAATGCCGAACGCCGCGCGGTGTCGGGTTTTTGCCCGTCGTTCAACTGCGTCCAATTCCGCGCTCGCAAGCACCGTGCCGTCGGGAGAAAACGCGGCGATAATAAAACTGTCGCGGGATTCATTTACGGCATTCACCAAAATCCGCTCTTGCTCAAGCGTAAGTTTTTCGGCTTCCCTGACCGTTTTTACCAAAAAATGCGATTCCGATGCCGTAATCTTCGTGTGCAAAAGCAAAGCCGCTGCATCGCGCTCGTCGGGACTTCGCAAAATCACCGAAATCCCGTTTTTTAACACCACTTTTTGCTCAACGATTTTCATCTTGCTAATTATCGGCGTAATTTTTTGCAAAAAGCCAAAAAAACACTTGCGCGCCGTCCCTTTTACCGACAATAATCTTAATATGAAAACTATTGTATTCTGCGACATTCCCATGTTCGAGAAAATGACCGCGCATTGCTATGCGAACACAGGCAACGCTGGCGTAACATACGAAAAGAGCGTCACATTTGCCGTGAACGCGGTGCTTGCCGAACGATTAACCGCAAACGACGACGTAAAAATCGTGCTCTTGCAAACAAAAGACGAGCACGGAAAATATCTTGAAAACACCCAAATTTTTAAGGACGAACTAAATGCCATAAACCGCCATTGCGGCGCAAAAATCACCTACGAAACGCTTTGCACCGATTTTGAAGGCTCGCGGGAAAACATCGAAAAAATCTACCGCTCGATTTTGAATTTCTTTGAAGACAAGTGCGCTCTTTTTGCCGACATCACATACGGACCAAAACCGCTCCCGATGGTGCTTATGGCGGCTCTTAATTTTGCCGAGAAATTCTTTTACGCTGACATCAAAGGCATATTTTACGCCAAAGTCAATTTTGAAAAAGGAAAGCCCGTCAACCCCGCGCTGTTCGATGTAACGCCGCTTTATTATATGAACTCCTTTGCCTCGTCAATCAGCGCGACAAGCGGAAAAAATGCGCTTTTGATGCTCGACACTTTTTTTGGAAAATCGGAGGAAGATTGAAAAGCGTGGATTTTTCGCTTTTAGACAGCCGCATCGATTCTGCCGCCGCCGAATTGTTTTCGCTCGGATTCACCGACAGCCGCGACCTTCCGCCCCAAATTCGCTCGGTCTACAACAAACTTTCAGCCCGTCTCCTCGAATATTTCGATGCCGTTCAGCGACCGTATCTTGAGCGCGTTTTAGGCGCAGACAAAGCCGATGACTTCAACCTTGCATTGTGCAAAGTCATAAAAAAATGCCTTGCGACGTACCGCACCGACGCAAAAACAGCCTGCGGCGAACCGACATCGTTTTCGCGCTATTTTTCGGTGCAACTCAAATTCGCAGTGCAACGTTATGTTTTCTCAGAACACAAAAAATCTGACGCGCAAAAAATCGACTTCGACTCCCCCGCAATCGAACAGTGCGAAACCCAGAGCGAGCCAAAACAAGAATGGAACGAAGCGCAGATTTTTAGGCTCGTAAAATGCGCAGACCTCGTGTTTTCGCGCGAGCAAGAACGGGTAAAACCATACCGCAGCGCAATTTTGACCTTTTGCCTGTTAAAAGAAATCTGCAAAGCGCACCCCGCTTTTGATAAAAAAGCCATTGTCGCCCTGCTTTCAGCCCATTCTTTTTTTGACCGCGACATCTGTTCCGCCTTTTTTACCGAACAGAAACTGACGCTCGAAAAAGTTGCTGAACACTTCGGCAAAATCCGAAACGATGCCTCGCGCACAAAACGCATTCTCTTCACCCGCATTCAATCTGCCCTTTCTGATTCTGACTGAAATCGAGCCAAAAAACGCCTTATTTTTTCAAAAAGATTGTTCATTCGTATGCAAAAAAGATATAAAAATACGATACATATTGATTTTCTATGCAAAATTAGTATAAAACAGCTTTTAGATTCATTTTCATAGAAAACAATGTTAAAATATATTTTTTATCCTCTTTTTCAATAAAAATGAGTTAAAAAAGAATTTTTATATGCAATTTACATTGCAAATGATATATAAAAATTTATTGTCATATAATTTGCATAAGATTTTTTTACAAAACGGTATAAAATGATTGACAAAAGAAAGTCATTGTTCCAAAATAGAAAACGTCTATAAGATTTCTCTTAGTCTTATACTCCAAATGGCTTTAGTACCATAACTCCTTTCGGCGCAGTGCTTATGTCCGCATTTTTTGGCACTGCGCCTTTTTTTTAATTATCCCGACGCACCACAAAATCGAGTTTGGGCTGTTTTTTGTGCAATTCTGATTGCCTGCGATATTTTTTTTGCAGCACTTCCTGCGCACACACCTCGGTTTCTTTTTTGGCAGGCTTGTTCGCCTTCCATTTGCCGCTTGAAAGCAGCGTATGGCTTCGGGAATTATCCTCAAAATAAATCGAGAGCGCATCTTTGACGGTCTTAAAAACGTCCGCATCAAGCACCGGAAACATCAGTTCCACGCGCCGTTCAAGGTTTCTCGGCATCCAATCCGCGCTCGAAAGATACAGTTCTTCTGCACCGCCGTTTTGGAAAAAGAAAATGCGGCTGTGCTCGAGATAGCGGTCGATGATAGACACCACGCGGATATTTTCGCTCAAGCCCTTTACGCCCGGCACCAGCATACAAATGCCGCGCACGTTCAGCAGCACGCGCACACCCGCTTGGCTCGCGCGATACAGCGCAGTGATGATACTTTCGTGCCCAAGCGAATTCATTTTTGCCATAATCAAGCCGGGTTTTTCGCTGGTGGAAAGCCGAATTTCGCGTTCAATCAAAGACAGCAATTTTGACTTGAGGTTCACCGGCGCCATACAAAGCTGTTTGAGATTCAAAAACTGCGAATATCCCGAAATCGTGTTGAAAAACACCGTTGCATCACTTGCAATGTCGGTGTTCGACGTAAAAATCGACAAATCGCTGTAGAGTTTTGCCGTTTTGGAATTATAATTGCCCGTGCTCAAATGCACATAGCGGCGAAGTCCATCGCTTTCGCGGCGAATAACGAGGAGCATTTTTGCGTGCACCTTCAGTCCCACCACGCCATACACCACGATGACCCCCGATTTTTCAAGTTCCCGCGCCCAGTTGAGATTGCGCCCCTCGTCAAAGCGCGCTTTGAGTTCCACAAATGCCGTCACCTGCTTGCCGTTCTGCGCCGCTTTTTCGAGCGCTTTCACAATCGGCGAATTGCTTCCCGTGCGGTAAAGCGTCATTTTGACCGCAAGCACGTTTTCGTCCGCCGCGGCATCGTTCAAGAACTTTATCACCGGCTCATAGGATTCATACGGGACATGCAAAAGCACATCGTGCTGGCGGAGAGTGTCCCAATACGTCTTGTTTTCGGGGAGCGTGGCAGGATAATAGTTCTTCCACACGGGATTCATCAGCGGTGCGGCTTCAGCGGCTTCCGTTATTCCCAACAAACTCGACGGGTCAATCAAGCCCGGGAACTCATACACATCGTCGTCAGACAAATTGAGTTTTTCTTTGAGCAACGCGGTGATTTTTGAGCCGACCGCATTGCACAAAAGCCGAATCGCCAGCGATGAGCGCCGTTTTATCAGCACGTCCGCCATTTCCTTGGTAAAATCCTCGCCGTCTTCGTTCACCGCAAAATCCGCGTCGCGCGCCACTTTGAACAGCAATGTATCCGTTACCGTGTACCCCGGAAAAATCGTGAAACCAAAATCGGTAATCACGTCGTCAAGCGTGGCAAACGATTTTTTTCCATCTTCCGACGGCAACCAAATCACGCGCGGAATGTTCGCAGGAACGCCCACCAGCGCAAGCGGCGACGGCATAGACTTCATCACGAACGCCTTTGTGCCGTCGTGCAAGCCCTCGATTTCTTTGAGCATAAATGCCACATAGAGTTTCATATTCTCGGTCATCGGGAAATTACCGTCCGTTCGAAGCGGGGTTAAAAGCGGCAGAACTGAGTTTTTGAACAGCGACGCCAGATAGCTTTTTTGCGCCGAGGTATACGAAGCGGGCGGAACGTACGAGATGCCCTTTTCGGCGAGCTTGGGGAGAATGTCGGCGGCAAGGCACTGCTGCTGGGTGCGGCTGATTTGGTGGCATCTCTCCGAGATTTCGCGCAAAAGAACGGCAGGCGTGCGCCCCGAGCAGTCCTTGTGGTGCGGGCTGAGCGAGCGCAGGCGCTTGATTGCCGCCACGCGCACCTGAAAAAACTCGTCGAAATTGCTCGACACGATTGCGATGAATTTGAGCCGCTCAATCAACGGCAATTCTTTTCGGCACGCCTCATGCAACACGCGCGCATTGAACTCAATCCACGACAATTCGCGGTTAAAAAAAAACGCTTCCTTCTTTTCTTTTTTCATTTTTGCCCCTCGCAAAGCCTATGCATTCCCGTTTCTAAAAACTCTACCATTTCTGCGCGTTTTTGTCATTCGGAGTGTTTGACACAGCAATCTATCTGTTCAGGGTATTTTGAAAAAGATTATCGCGTAAAGTGCGATACTGACCGCGAATTTTTTTAGACACGAGCCGCCAAGTTTAAAAGTCAGCGAATATCTATTTAAACACGCGCTTCTTTTTTTAAAAGGACTAAATATTTTTTTAGACACGCCTTCCTTTTTTAAAAAGCAACCAATATCTATTTAAACACGGCTTCCTTTTTTAAAAAGAACCGAATATCTATTTAAATACGCCTGTCTTTTTTGAAAAGCAACCAATATTTTTTTAGATACGCGGGGAAAAATGACAGGAAAAAAGTGTCACTTTTAAACCAACGATTAAAGTTGACACTTTCTACAAAGTGTATTTCTTTATTTTAACACGACTTCTGAAAATTTCAATGTGTCATTATTAAACCTTCGTTTAAAACTGACAGTTTTTGCAGTTAAAACGGACGCTTTTCGGAGGTCTTTTATGAGAAAGATTTTTTCCACAAAAACACATTGGTTTGTTGCGCTGCTTTTGGCGGCGGCTTTGGTTTTCGGCTTTGCTTCCTGCTCCAGCGATTCGGACGACGACGACGATTCGTCGACAAGTCAGACAACGCAGACAAACACGGCAGACAATTCTGATAACAACAGCACAGATACAAGCAGTATCGCAGAAAAAACGCTTACTGGTAGGGAAATCAATACTATTTTGCGCGAATTGTGTGCGGATGGCACTGCAATAAAGTTTATGCCTTCTTCTACTGCTCCTGCTTCGACAGCTGTTACAAAATCCATAAACGATGAAATTGGTGCAGTATTATGGCTTGACGGCGACACAATTTACTATTATGCCAAAGGATACGCTGATTCTGGCAAAGGAATTCCGTTAAATCCTTCTGCGTCACACATGTTTGATTTTGAACATGAAACAAATTCTTTACAGAGTATTGATATGACAGGATTCGATACAAGTAACGTTACGAGTATGGGGACTATGTTCCGTGTAGGTTCTTCTCTAACTTCGCTTAATGTAAGTAAATTCGATACAAGCAAATGTACATATATGAAAAAAATGTTCTCTTATTGTTCATCACTTACATCTCTTGACTTGAGTAGCTTTGACACAAGCAATGTTACGAGCATGGATAAGATGTTTTTAAGTTGTTCATCGCTTACATCGCTTGATGTAAGCAATTTTGATACGTGCAACGTTACGGATATGGAAGGTATGTTCTCTGGCTGTTCATCGCTTACGTCGCTTAATGTAAGTAAATTCAACACAAGCAATGTTACAAATATGAATCAGATGTTTGGAGATTGTTCTGCACTTACTACCCTTGATTTGAGCAGTTTCGATACAAGGAACGTTACTCTTATAACGAGTATGTTTGCTGGTTGCACAGCTCTTAAAACAATTTATGCGGCAAGTGGTGCAGATTGGGGAACTTCCAGCACAACTGACAGCAGTAACAATAATTTTCCTATGTTCTCTGGCTGTACATCGCTTGTAGGCGGAAATGGAACGGTATATGATTCAAGCCACAACGACGCAACGTATGCTCGAATAGACGGGTTGAACGGAAGCGCAGGATATTTTACGGCGAAATAGTAATTCACAAGTAATACGCTCTTGAAACACAAAAGCCCGTCGAGATAGTCGGCGGACTTTTTTTGAGCTGTTATTTTGCCGTTAGTGTGAATCAAGCCGCATCTATTACGGAAGCGACTGTTTTTTGCGCTGTCAGCGCGCGGGAAAAATTTTAGACGAGCACGATTTTGTAGCCGAAAACGCTTTCAAATAAATCGCCTTTGTCTTGGAGCGCAATTTTTTCAAGCATAATATTTTCAAGCTCGCCCGTGCGAATTGTCATACTGTCTTCGGAAAACGAGGCGGTAAAATCACGGATTTTTTGCTGATGTCCGCGGTCAAGTGCGTCCGCCACGCGCAAAATCGCCGCAAGTTTAAGGATTGCAAGGCGGTCGCCTCGCTGAAATGACTTGTATGAGCTGTCGTTCTGCGGTCGGCGGCTTCCGCGATGGTACGACGCAATGTGCGCAATCAGCGTGATTTCCTCTTTGTTTAGACCGAAAATCTCGGAATGCAAAATGATGTATTGACTGTGCGCCTCGTGGTCGCTCGCGCGGATAAACATTCCCACGTCGTGCAAAATCGCGCTGACTTCGAGCATTCGCCGCGCGCCGCTTTCAAGCCCGATTTCGTCTTTGAGCATATCAAAAATGCGCAGGGACGTTTTGCGCACATATTCGGCGTGTTTTTCGTCACCGCGGTATTTTCTGAGCAGCGTCCACGCGCTCGCCGCCACCTGTTCATCGAACTCGCGACGGATTTCGGCATTTTCGGAACTGCGGCTGATAAAAAGCCCCTCGCGAATGCTCGTCCGCGGCACAATGATGTGCTGCACCTTGGTGAGACGCAAAAATTGGCGGAAAATCAAAAGAGCAAGATAAAGCCCGTCTGCTTCGTTGTACGCAATTTGGAGCTTCACCGCAAGCATTTCCACGCTAAAATTTTCGATGCCCAAAATAAAGCGCTCAAAATCTTCCCGATGGATTTTCCAGAGCGCGCCCGTTACTTTTCGCCCCGCTTCCCGCGCCGCAATATTCGCTTCCGCGCCCACGATGATGAATTGCTCCACCTTCGATAAATCCAATTCGTAATTCAGAGAACTTTCGGTGTTGCGAATAAACTCGTCGATGTATCTCCGTGCGTCTTCGCGCGTGTTCATCATCGGATTGAGCTGCTGCTCGATGACCACCGTCCCGAGTCTGAGGCTGTGAGCCGCCGCCACGCGCCCTTCTTTGATGAGCATCAACTCCGTAGAACCGCCGCTCACTTCCATAATAATAGAATATTCTGGCTTTAAGTTTTTCGGACACCCCTTAAAACAGCCCATTACGGCGAGATACATCAAGCGGTTTTCTTCAATGCCGTCAATGACGCGCACCGTGAAGCCCGTTTTTACGCGGATTCGGTCAACCACGGGGTCGCGGTTTGCCGCCTCGCGCACGCTGCTGGTCGCAATCACGGCGGTTTCTTCGGGCGCAATGCCATACGCGGCAAGCTGCTCGGCATACCGACGCAGGATTTTGAGACAGACAAGGATTGTCGCCTGACTCACCTCGCCTTGCGTAAAAACATCGCGTCCGATTGTTACAGGCTGTTCGCTTCTGTCGATAATTTCGGGCGCGCCGTCCGCCGTAATCTGCGCCACGAGCAGACGGATTCCCGTTGAACCAATTTCGATAACTGCGGTGAGGTTCTTCATCGTTGTCCTGTTTTACAGTTTGTCGATAAGCATCGAGCATTTTCCCGACGGAATCGGAAGCGTTTTTTTCTTGCTGTTCAAAATATTGATGGTAAAATAATACAATTTTTCGCTTTCCATCTGGATTTCCCAGCCGCGCGTGCTTTTGTTGGACAAAATCGTGATGAGATTGCGCTTGAGCGACAGATTTTCGATGCCCATAATCTCAAGGTTCGGGATAATCCAATCCACTGTTTTTCGCGGCAAACTGATAGAAAGCCCGATAATGTTTTCTATCATAATCGCGATGGTGGAAAGACAAATCGTGTGCATATATTTTTTGCGCGGGAAATCCGGGTCGCTGTCCCATTTTGCAAATCCCTCTTTGCACGGCAGATACGCCTCGTAAAGCGCCCCGCGTTCCTTGCTGTTTGCCGGCGACAATCCCTCCAGAATGTAGTAGACGTGCCGAATCGCCGCTTCTCGCGCAAGGTCATATTTTTGGTATTTTTCCAGCCCCTTAACGACCATAAAATTAAACGCAGGGAAAACCGAGCCGCAATACCCGTTGCCGTATTCGCTGAATGCGGGGTGGTCTGCGCTCAACGTCGGGAACGGGTGGTCAGTGCCAAACGTGGCAGGATTCGACAAATGCGCAATCAGCGTATCGGCTTTGTCAGCATTCGGAAGCTCGGCAAGAAGCGGCCAGAACCCCGCGATTGTCTTGTGCGGAAGCCGTTTTTCGTCTTTATCCAAATCGTGATAAAATCCCGTTTCGCTATCCCACATCATTCCATTTATGCGCGTTTTTAAGCTAAAATACATCTTTTTGTATTGAAATCCCAATTCCTTGTCGTTGAGGATTTCGCCCAGCGCGCTCATATGTGCGGCATTTATCGCCACCGCCGCATTAAAATCCACCAGATACACCGCATTTTCGCGCGGAGAATTGCGCATAGAAGTCGCGGCTACAGGCGCTGCATATAAGCCATTCGGCTGCTTGAATTCTGCATCAATCCACTCCATATATTTTTGCAGAATCGGCATAATATCTTTTACACGCTTTTTGTTCGCACTTTTGTGATACAAATTGAACTCAGCCCAAGCAAAAAGCGGCATCGACACTCCCTTTGGGTTTTCGCTGTCTTCCACCGCCAATCCAGTTACCGTGTTGTATCGCCAACGGATTGCGCCGTTATCTTCTTGCTTTGAATATAAATAATCAAGATTTTGGCTTGCAGGATAATTGCGGTTTGAATAGACCAAAAAGAACGACGCAAAAATCGCTTCAAACTGGTCTATAAATAGCTCTTTCGAATCTGGACTTACGCCCGGATAAATGAAATAGCCGTCAGACGCTGCCTCCCCTGTTTTTGGGTTGAGCCAGTAATCTGCCAACCACGACCACGATTTATCATAAATATCAACAAAATCTTGGTCATAAAAATGTATTTTGGGAAAGTCTTTTTTATTCACAAGGAGCTCCTATCGAACTTTAAAAATAAAAGTTGCTATTATAAGAGTATATCATATTTTTTTTCAAAACGATATACTTTTGTGCAATTTTGCATTTTTTTGTACACATTTTTCTAAAAAAATATACAAATTTGAGATTTTGAGGCTTGACGAAAATCAGAGGTTGCAAATATGGTTTTCATTGCAGCAACATCGCGAGAATTTTCGCGGTGAAGAAATTGCAGAATTCTCCCGAATTCTATAAAAGGTGTCGAGGTCTTAAAGATGGTTTTCGGTTGTACCCAAAAATATCTTACATTTGCATTTTCTTGCTTATTTGACATCGCACCAATCGTATGATATAATCAGCGATAATCCCCAAGTAAAAAGATGTGCAGGAGCGCGGAACGTGGCACGGTCAAAAAAACACAAGAAAAATTTATTTTCTTCTTTTTTAAGTCTGCTATTAAAGGGAATTTTGGCAATTCCAAAAGGTGTAGGGGCATTTTTTAAAGCCTGCGATAGCAAACTTACGATTATGATTGTGCCTCACTCAATCGGGAAAGTCGTAAATTTTCGCACTAATGTTTTTGCACTATTTTTCGGGGTTCTTCTGGTAGCAGGCGTTGCGCTATCGTTTTTTTATTTTAATCATCAAGCATCATCGTCAAGCGAAGAATTAGCGCGGCTCCGCGAAGAAAATCGCCAAACGCTCGCCAGCCTTGATGAACTGCGCGATGACAACAACAATTTGATTCAGGCTGCAAAACGTTTTGAATCTACGCTTTCGCAGTCGCTTTCGCTTTTGGGCATAAAAAACACTACAACACCAACAAAAAATGTCGGTGGCAACGGCGATTTGTCTTCACTTTTTGACAACAAAGAGGATTTTTCCGGAACGTTGCAGGAAAGCGCGGACATAAAGCAAATTACGGCATATCTTGAAAGCGCCGTCCAGCCGATTGAAGAAATCAGCAAAATGCTCGAAAACCAGGGAACGCTTTTTTCGGATATTCCAAGTGTGTGGCCAGTAAAAGGCGGCATCGGGCACGTTTCGATGGCATTCGGGCAAAATGTGCACCCCATCACGGGGCAATGGTATATTCACAAAGGTATGGATTTTTCTACGTACCGCTCTGGCGACCCCGTGATTGCGACGGCAAACGGGCAGGTCGTTACGGTTGGATATGATTCTTCGTTCGGTAACAACGTTATCATCAAGCACAAGCACGGTATGTACACGCGATATGCGCATTTAAGTACCATTCGCGTTAAAAAAGGTCAGTACGTTTCTCAACGCGACGTTATTGGTACAATCGGCAATACAGGCGTTACAACAGGTCCTCATCTTCATTACGAAGTCCATATCGGCTCGGACGTAGTTGATCCTGCAAAGTATGTAACGATGAAAGTTGCAAAATAGAGTTCAACAATATATGCTCAAGAATGACGACATTTCAAACAACACACTTATAAGTACAGGTTCATCAGTTCACGGGGACATCAAAGCGGTCGGTTTTTTGCGCGTGGACGGCGACGTGGACGGAAATCTTGAAACAGCGGGAAATCTGATTGTAACCGACAAAGCGCGTATTCGGGGCAATGTTTCGGCGCGCTCAAGCGTTATCGGCGGGATTGTTCTCGGCAATATTACGTCTCCGGAGGGTGTCAATCTGCTTGCAACATCAGCCGTTATCGGCGACATTGCGACAAAGCGCCTTCAGATTGCAGACGGTGTTGTTTTCCACGGGCATTGCATTGCGCTTTCGGCACACGAAAAATACAACGCAGCATATACGCAGTACGAGGACAAAAAGATGATTCAAGAACGCGCAATTTCATCGTTTTCGGAACAGTAGCGAATGGCAGGTGTAGACGCGCTCGGTCAGTCTTTGTATTTTCAGGCAACGGCGGCTCAGCAACAGCAGATTTCGGCGCAGAAAAAAAACGAGACCGAAAAAGCGAAAAAAACGTCATTTAAGACGATTTTCAAAAAAGCACAGGAAGAGACAGAACTTGTTTCCGAAGGCTTGCCGGTGGAAATCGCAGGAATGTCGCAAGAAGAGGCTGTCATTTTTTTGAAAGATAATGTGGATATGGCAGGCGAGGTTTTGAAACATTCGCAAACGCCAGAAACATTTGGGAAATACAAAAAAGCCATCGGGCAGTTTTTGCGCTATCTTGAAAAGAACAATTTTGAAGTGGTGAAAATCCAACGCAGGGGATTTAATCGCCGAACAAAAAAGAAACTTGACCCGCGCGTGCAAGTGAAAATCATAAATATGAAGCTCGACCAACTGGCTTCGGATATGCTTTTTAATCATCGGGACAATTTGGCTTTGCTGTCGCGGCTGGAGGAGCTGAACGGGCTTTTAATCGACATAATTGCGGTGTGAGAGGAAAAAATGAGCGATATTTTTGAAAACGATATAGATTCAGGCGAAGACATTTCAGGGCTGGAAGACAGCGACGAAAATTTTGAGGAACTGCAAGAAAATTTTGTGTTTCCCAAAAATCTGTACAAGCTCAAGATTGATTATTCGTGCGAGGGCGTGTATGCGCAAAAGCCGTCGGGAATGAATCTTGAATCAGGCGATTTTGTGGTGATTCCAACGCGGTACGGCAAGGATTTGGCGCGCGTTTTGGGAGCCGCAGAAAAGCCCGTCGGCATTCGTCCAAGCGATGTTTTGCGCATTGACCGAAAAGCCACCGAGAAGGATTTGCAGCGTTCAAAGGAACTGCGCGAGAAAGAAGCCTTTGCGGACGGCGTTTTCCGCGAAAAAGTGCAAATCCACAAACTCGATATGAAGCTCATCACCGTGCATTTTTTGCTTGACGAGCAAAAAGCGCTGTTTTTTTTCAGTTCCGAAAACCGCGTGGATTTTCGCGAGTTGGTCAAAGATTTGGTCAGCGTGTTCAAAATGCGCATTGAGCTTCGGCAAATCGGGGTGAGAGACGAAAGCCGCATCACCGGCGGGCTGGGCATTTGCGGGCGCCCGTATTGCTGTTCGGCGATTACGGATAAAATGCGCCCCGTGTCTATCCGTATGGCAAAAGACCAAAATCTGTCGCTCAATTCGATGAAAATCAGCGGGCAGTGCGGCAGGCTGTTGTGCTGTATGTCTTACGAATACGATTGGTATGCCGAAACACGCAAAAAATTGCCGAGCGAAGGGCTGAAAATCTTTTTTGACGGCGTGAATTTCCGCGTAACCGAGGTAAATCCGATTTCGTCCACGATAAAAATGCTCGGGGAAGACGGTCGGCTCATCGAACTCTCCTCTTCCCGATTTTCGCGCGAAAATGGGCGTTGGCGCGTTATTTAAAGCCGTCCAATCTTTTTCAAAAATCATAAAAAATGCTCCCCGTCTATGAAAAGATGAGGAGCGTTTTTTATGTACGCATTAATTCGCCACGCGTTTTTTCATTGCGAAAAGGAAAGCGAACAGCGCGATTAAGCCAAATGCCCACGAACTGAGTGCGCTTGCCGTTGTGCCAAGACTTTGCGTAAAGCCTGCTACGATGTACGTTGCAAACGACACGGCGGCACAGGAGAGTGCATAAGGCAGCTGCGTTGCGACGTGGTTGATATGGTCGCACTGCGCGCCTGCACTTGCCATAATCGTCGTGTCGCTAATCGGGGAGATGTGGTCGCCGCAGACAG
>ERZ842401.1079-NODE-1079-length-40024-cov-21.379594_pt1 | contig 40024 bp, 48 predicted proteins | sample MGYA00521270_ERZ842401 | MGnify/ENA primary metagenome ERZ842401 (study PRJEB31892, sample SAMEA3878208) | bioreactor metagenome | biome: Moose rumen | place: Sweden | collected 2011-10 | study: EMG produced TPA metagenomics assembly of the PRJEB12797 data set...
CAAAGTGTGACGCGTGACGCAAAAATACGTTTTTTAAAAATTAGTTTTTAGCAAACGCTCGGACTGGATTTGCAATAACGATGTGAGGGCAGCCGCTACAAACGGCTGCCCTCCTATTTTTGACATGAGACATCAGCTGGAAAATCTTATCGGGCAATAAGACTTACCGCGAAACCACCTCCTGGCGCCTCTTTCAGTTTCAAGACATCACCTCGTTTTACTGTCTTTTTCGTGATGGTGTATGCCTTGGGGTTACTCTCATAATGTGCGTCCTTTGCATCGGCATAGATTGTACAGTCGTACTTCCTGCCCTTGTCAAGGAAGTCGAGCTTGATAACAGACTGGTGCCCGTTCTCATCGCACTTGCCACCGACAAACCAGTTATCAGTACCTTTGGCTTTCCGCGCTACAGTGATATAGTCACCCGGCTCAGCTTCAAGATACCTGCTGTCGTCCCAATCTACCGCCACGTCGCGAATGAACTGGAAGGCAGGTGCCAGGTCTTCACGTTCATAATGCTCCGGCAGGTCGGCAGCCATCTGCAAAGGCGAGTACATTGTAAGATATAATGCCAATGTTCCCGCTATGGTAATGCGTGCCCATGACGTGTTCTCGCTCCATGAGGAAAGCTTCGTCTCGAAGATACCTGGCGTATAGTCCATTGGGCCACCTTGCAAACGAGTAAAAGGAAGTATGCAGGTATGGTCGGGGTTGTTACCTCCGAAAGCCTCATACTCCGTTCCTCTTGCAGACTCTCCCCCCACGAGGTTAGGGTATGTGCGGCAAAGACCTGTCGGTCGGGTTGCCTCATGCGAGTTCACCATGATGTGATGCTTTGCTGCCTCTTTGATAACATATAGGTAGTGGTTGTTCATCGACTGTGAATAGTGATGGTCTCCACGCGGTATGATATCGCCCACATAACCTGTTTTCACGGCATCGTAGCCATACTTGTTCATCAACTCGTACGCCTCTTTGATGTGCCGCTCATAGTTCTGTGAGCTTGATGAGGTCTCATGATGCATAAGTATCTTCACACCCTTGGCATGAGCATAGTCATTGAGAGCCTTAATATCGAAGTCGGGATAAGGGGTGACAAAATCGAAGACATCCCTCTTCCACATGTTAGCCCAGTCTTCCCAGCCAACGTTCCATCCCTCAACGAGCACCTCGTCGAGTCCATTCTTAGCTGCAAAGTCGATATATCGTTTCACCTTCTCAGTATTTGCCGCATGCTTGCCATTAGGCTTTACGCTACTCCAGTCGATATTATCCAGCTTTATCGACGGGAACTCATCCGTATAATTCCAGCGACTCTTACCCACGATCATCTCCCACCATACACCACAATATTTAGTTGGATGGATCCAACTGGTGTCTTCTATCTTACACGGCTCATTCAGGTTTAGAATGAGATTGTTTGACAGCATGTCACGGGCGTCATCGCTCACCATCACCGTACGCCAAGGAGTCTCACAAGGAGTCTGCATAGCCCCTTTCAGTCCTGTTGCATCAGGAGTAAGATGACTGACAAAGGTAAACGGCTTTGGCAATGGATAGGGTGACGGTGCAGGATCTGGTGTATAAGCATTGCTTCCTCCCCCCAGTTTTGTAGACAAAGAAGTCGTCAGGGCATCGACAAGCTCCAGATGCATTGTGGCATAATCCATGCATGCCGCCTCATGGATGTTGATATACAAGCCATCGTCAGACTTCATCTGCAGGGAAGTCTGCACACCCGTCTCAGAGAACACTGCCACTGACGAGTTGCCCCAGTTTACCGCCTCCTTAAAACGGTTACGGATCTCCGACAGACGAGTCTCCTGGGTAATCTGCTCCTGAGTATCGTAGTCACCCGGTAGCCACCACGCCTTATGGTCTCCAGCCATGGCAAACTCCGTTCGCTCATCTTTAATCAGGAAATAGTTCAGCTCCGGCTGCTGCGGGAACTCATAACGGAAGCCCACACCGTCGTTATATACTCTGAACCGGATTATAATATTCCGTTTCGAGGACGGTTGTGACAAGGTTACAGCAAATTCATTGTAGTTGTTTCGGATTGTTGCCGTCTCACCCCATACCGGTTTCCATGTCTCATCAAACGTTGATGACTGAGTATCGGCAATGACAAAGCCATCCATCAGGTCAGTCTCGTTCATCCCCTTCGAGGCATGTTTGTCTCTCGCCAGCTCCAAGCCGAGATGTGAGTCCTTGACAACAGCCTTCCCTTTATATGAAAGTCGGTAGGTAGGACGTCCTCCATCGATGAAGAACTCCAGAATGACGTTCTTGTCGGGAGAGGTAACTGTTGAAGGCTGACTTGCATTGTTTCCATTAGCATAAGCCATCACAGGCATTAACAATGCGATTAATATACCTTTAATTATTCTCATAACTTATAAATTATTTTCTTCCCGAGCTGTTTATCAGATCGGTGATATTCTCATTAAAGCCATTACTACCCATTAGATCCTCGATATTCAAGTGCATACGATAACGCCAATAGTGCTTCGGGTTAGCCGGTATGTTAATACGCTCTGCATTCTGGTCGGCAAGACGCAGCTCTTCATCCATAGCCAGCCAGTCTTGTATGGAGATGACACAAAGCATGGATGGTGATGTGAGATGGCGAGAAACAATGTCGCGTGCCAGCCAGCCCGGCAGAGGATGAGGAGCCTCACCACCCCGATGGAGCATTGTATTATAGTATTCTTGCGTACGCTCATAGTCTTCGTCCCACCACTGTCTGAGTGTCGGCATATCATGCGAGCTTATTGTACATACCGACCGGTAGGGGTTACGTGAGAGATGTCCGAACCTCACACTTGGATCTTTCGGCATCGACTGGAGCTCCAGCGACAAGATGCGTAGCTCATTCATCACCCATGGCACGCAATCCGGCACCATACCTAAGTCTTCAGCACATACCAGCATACGGGTAGCCTGCACCAGTTTCGGCAGCTTCCTCATTGCCTCATGATACCAGAAGTCATTGTTTCGTCTATAGAAATAATCGTTATAGAGCTTATTAAAGTTATGCTTATCACTGTCATAAAGGCTCTCAAAGATGAAATCAAACTGGACAGAGATTCGCGGATGGAACTTGTCGGCATCACGATGGTCACGTACAAACAGCACGTCACTGATAAGGGCATACAACCCGTCGCGGAGGTCAGTCTCTTCCTTAGATACGGCATCAGCAAAGGCAGCCTCAACCTTCTTCTGCGTATCGTATTCAGGACGCATACGATAATACATATCATCTTTCTTCTCCACATATCTCTCGCGAACCAACGCAGCCCGCTCACCAAACATACGGTCGAGCACCCAATCAGTGATGAACGGTGTAGTAAACAACTCTTCCTGCCAGCCAAGTCCGTAGCTTTCTATCTCCTCCCGCGTCATTGCCAGTGCAGGTGAGAATTGTCCAAGAAGTCCATGTACAGCATCCGCCGGAATCTCCCATATACGGAAGAAGCCCAACACATGGTCAATGCGATATGCATCAAAAAACTTCGACATGTTTTTGAAGCGGCGCTCCCACCATGCACAGTCATCCTCAAGCATTGCCTGCCAGTTATAAGTAGGGAAGCCCCAGTTCTGACCGTTCACGGAGAAGTCATCGGGTGGAGCACCTGCCTGACCATTCAGGTTGAAGTATTCCGGCTCCATCCATACGTCACAACCATAACGGTTCACGCCAATAGGAATGTCGCCTTTCAAGATAACCCCTTTGGCACGAGCATAGCGATGGACCGTCTGCATCTGAGAGCTTAGGATAAATTGTATGAAATAATAAAACGACACATCTTTATATATCTTCGTCCGGGGATTAGACAAAGCCTTACGGTCGTTCTCGTCCCAAGTCTGGTGATCTTTCCACTTAGAAAAGTCGGCGGTACCATACTGGTCACGCAGATAAGAATACTGCGCATAAGGAATCAACCATTGTCCGGCATCCTCAAAGAAGCGTTTATACTCAGGTGTAGCCATCATCTGCTTTCCCTCCTGCTCAAACAACACACGCAGATAACGTGTCTTTGCCTCATTAACCCGCTCATAGTCAATCTGTGGCAGTTCATTCAGCTCCTTACGCAGAGCTTCCATCTCAGCACGCTTCGCCTCGTCTGCGATCTGTGGCAGCTGTGTCAGGTCAACATACTGTGGATGTAATGCAAAGATTGATATGCAGCTATATGGATAAGAGTCTGTCCAAGTGTGTGTGATGGTGGTGTCGTTGATTGGGAGAATCTGCAAGAGGCGTTGACCTGTTGCCGAGACCCAATCCACCATCTTCCGCAAGTCACCAAAGTCACCGACACCGAAGCTGTCTTTTGACCGCAGGGAGAAAACCGGCACGAGCGTACCAGCCATCCGACGATTCCAGATCTCAAAGAACGCTTGGTCGAGGTCATAAACAACCACATCGCCATCAGACATCGCCGGCAGCTCTACAACCCTGTTGCTGCATGTCTCCCACAGCTGTTGTCCGCTTGGCTGGTCGCTGACTACTAAGAACTTGAACTCCAGTATACCATCCTCCAGACGGTTGGCATCAACGTCACAAATCCACTCATTATACTGATGCTGCACCATAGGTACCGCATGAGCTGGTTTCCAGTTTCCTAATACGTCACCCTTGCCGACAAGCATCAACCGTTGTCCCTGGCGGAGCTGCGGAGCACGAACCGTAAGGCGCACCGTCTTGGCATAGTCACAGGACGGTGGTGTCATCACTGGTTGGCGGTTGACACAATCCGTGAAAGCAGAGCTATACAAATAGGAATCTTCTGGAATATCTTTCCAATGGTTATAAATATTATATAAGGTGGCTTTGGCAGCTGTCATGGCAAGACGATGTGTCTCCGTAAGCCACTCATGCCGTACCATCACGCCATCGCGCTCTATAGAATAATAATAGTCAATTACGGAACCGTATGCGTATTTCTTATCGGCAATCTCAAGGTGCCAGTTCTCACAATCTTGTGTTGCCATCGGGAAACGTTTGTCTGCCACATTCAAGACAACAGTCTCGCCCTCATAGGTTTTGTAGTTAATATTGAAATTCAGTCGCATAATCATTACAGGTAAATAGTAGTAAGACCTTATTTTTCGGTAAAGTTACAAAGTTTCGCACTTATGCCACTCAGTATACTATAAGAAAGATTACAAAAGAGGATGCAAACGATTGCAATCCCCTTTAATCCTATGCTTAAAGCGGATATCCGCAATATTACAAACAAAAAGTAAGCAAAACTGACAAAAAATCCGTTCTTTTACTTGGCGGTTACAAAGTTTTTATCTACTTTTGCATCAAACAACTTACATTTTGATACTAACAACCTAAATAATTGAACCTACTATGGAAGTTGAGAAAATCATGCAGGAACTGGAGCATAAGCATCCAGGAGAGCTTGAGTATTTACAAGCTGTACGAGAAGTGTTGATTTCGGTAAAGGATGTTTATAACCAGCATCCTGAGTTTGAAAAAGCTAAACTCATTGAGCGCCTTGTGGAACCAGAACGCATCATAACGTTCCGGGTGCCTTGGACGGATGACAAAGGCGAGGTACATGTAAATCTTGGATACAGGGTACAGTTCAACAGTGCCATCGGACCTTACAAAGGCGGATTACGTTTCCACTCTTCCGTTAATCTGTCTATCCTTAAATTCCTTGGATTTGAACAGACATTCAAAAATGCGCTCACCACTCTCCCAATGGGCGGTGGCAAAGGTGGCTCAGACTTCTCTATCCGAGGCCGCTCAGATGCAGAGGTGATGCGTTTCTGCCAAGCGTTTATGACTGAGTTATACCGTCATATTGGTCCTGACGAGGATGTGCCGGCAGGCGACATAGGCGTCGGTGGCCGTGAGATAGGTTATCTGTTTGGCATGTACAAGAAACTCACACACCAGTTCCAAGGAGTGCTCACAGGCAAGGGATTGGAGTTTGGAGGCTCACGCATACGTCCTGAGGCTACCGGTTATGGTGCTATTTATTTCGTTAATCACATGCTCTCAACACGAGGCATTGACATCAAAGGCAAGAGCATCGCTTTGAGCGGATTTGGAAACGTTGCATGGGGAGCGGCTAAGAAAGCTACAGAACTTGGCGCTAAGGTTATCACAATCAGTGGTCCTGACGGATATATTTATGACCCAGCCGGACTGGACGCAGAAAAGATTGAGTATATGCTTGAGCTACGCGCAAGCGGCAATGATATCTGTCAACCGTATGAGGACGAGTTTGAAGGCTCTACATTCTATGAGGGAAAGAAGCCATGGGAACAGAAGGCAGACATCTACCTGCCATGTGCCACACAGAACGAGCTGAACGGTGCTGACGCTGCCAATATCATAGCACAACAGCCTGTTTGCGTTGCTGAGGTAAGCAACATGGGATGCACGGCAGAGGCAGCAGAAGCCTTTGTTGCCAACAAGGTGCTCTTCGCCCCAGGAAAGGCTGTCAACGCCGGTGGTGTCGCAACCTCTGGCTTAGAGATGACCCAGAACTCGATGCGTCTGACATGGAGCGACAAGGAAGTAGACGAGAAGCTACACTATATCATGCATTCCATCCATGAGCAATGTGTCAAATACGGTAAACAGCCTGATGGCTATATCGACTATGTGAAAGGAGCCAATATTGCCGGCTTCATGAAAGTTGCGAACGCCATGATGGCACAAGGTGTGGTATAGAGGTTGTTGCTCTTTATTATAACATTCAAATATATATATATACACAATGAAGAATTATTTTGATCTGAAAGGACAAGTCGCACTTATCACCGGGTGTTCTACAGGACTGGGAGTGCAGATGGCACGAGCCTTAGCCAATCAAGGATGTAATATCATACCCGTGGCACGACGGGAAGAGATGATAAAGGAAGTCGCAGCAGAGCTGAAAAAGGATTTCGGAGTAGATGCCTACCCCATCAGGTGTGACATCACAGATACCGAGGCTGTAGACAAGATGGTTGCAGAAGCTTTCGCTCATTTCGGGCGTATCGACATTCTTATCAACAATGCCGGTACCGGCGCTGTAGCACCAGCAGAGGAAATCACAGACCAACAGTTCCGTAACGAGATGGAGATAGACCTGTTTGGCTCGTTCCGTGTGGCACGCGCTGTTGCCAAGCAAGCTATGATTCCTGCCAAATACGGGCGTATCATCAATATTGCCTCAATGTATGGTCTTGTCGGCAACAAGATAGCCCCAGCCACTCCTTACCATGCCGCCAAGGGTGGTGTCGTAAATATGACACGAGCACTGGCTGCGGAATGGGGTAAATACAATATAACCGTTAATGCCATCTGTCCAGGATACTTCTGGACACCACTGACAAAGGATACTCTTGATACAGATTGGTTCCGTGAGTATGCCAAAGGCGCTATTCCTATGGAACGATATGGTAAAGAAGGAGAGCTGGACACTACCGCCATATTCCTGTCATCGGAGGCTTCTGCGTACGTCACTGGCATCATGGTTCCTGTGGATGGAGGTTACACCTGCATCTAAGCGGTGACTTACAAGTAACAGAGGTCATCTCCCATTATGAAAGGAGATGACCTCTGTTTTTTATATATAGTTAGTCCTTGTGTGCTATCTACGTGTTTCGATATTAAACTCCGTTATCTTACTAATATTACGATTGCCCTGTAATACGGACAGACAGAACGTTACCGAGCCATCCTTCAGCCGATTGTCGGCCTTTACCATCGCCGTATAACGTATTCCCTCATGCGGGGCGATTCTCTCAACATGAACATTAGGGCTGATGTATATATGACGGTTGGCTGTTGCCATCACTACTGTTGGCTGGACATCATAAAGAGGATAATCAGCACGGTTCATCACCTCAAAGATAATCTTCCCCGTCTCATTACTACTCAGATAACCATTCTGGTTATCATCTACAAAACGTGCATTGACAATCTCTATTTCTGGGTTATAACCATAGCCTGATACCCTGTCATCAACACTGGACCTTGCCGGCAAGGACGTTGTAGGCTGAGCCGCACTGTAGCTTCCTGTATAATCGCTACTTCCAAAGTCGTATAAACGATCATCGCCACCACCATTGGGTGAATAATAGCCACTGCGGTCAGACGAATAGGGATTATAACCACGGGCTTTGTTTTGCTGTACACGGTCATAATGTTCCCGTACCTCGCTACGGGCTTTCTCATCAGCGGCAGAGCCGATAGCCGCACCAACGACAGCACCACTTGCCATACCTACAATCGTTCCCACATCGGAGCCGCGCCAACCTCCAGTGATACCACCAATAGCACTTCCCAATACGGAACCTACCATTCCACCTGCATAGGCGCCTTCGCCTGTATACGTACCACAGCTGCTTAGCAGTACTCCGGCACAGATTGCAATTACCAAATTCTTCCTCATTGCTTATAGATTTTAATTAAACTGCTGCAAAAATAGGAAAATATTCTTGTTTACCAAAGAAAAAATTCCTATTTCATTATAGGGAAAACCCTACCAATAAGAAACGGATGTATTACTGAAACCTATAATATTTCATGAGACAGAGAATGATAGAGACAAGAAGAAGCGCCTGACAATGGTATGTCAGACGCTTCTGTGTAAGTATGCACCTCCACGGAAAGAGGTGCGCTAAAAAGCATTCTTATTCTGCTTTTTCCTCAGCTGGCTTCTCCTCTGCCGCAACCTCAGCAGACTCTTCTGCTACCGGTGCCTCTACAGGAGCCTCAGCCTTGGAAGCTGACTTACGGCTACGACGAGTCTTCTTTGCTGCTGCCTTCGGAGTCTTAGCCATATTCTCATCGAAGTCAACCAACTCGATGAAAGCGATGTCAGCGGCGTCACCCTGACGGTGTCCCAGCTTAATGATACGTGTGTAACCACCTGGGCGGTCACCAACCTTCTCTGCCACCACTCCAAAGAGTTCTTTGATAGCCTCTTTGTTTTGGAGGTAGCTGAAAACTACACGTCTTGAATTTGTAGAGTCTTCCTTTGCCTTTGTGATAAGAGGCTCTACATATTTCTTCAGGGCTTTTGCCTTTGCCAAAGTCGTAGTGATTCTTTTGTGCTCAATCAGTGAAATCGCCATGTTGGCAAGCATAGCGCGACGATGATCAGCAGTACGACTTAAATGGTTAAATTTCTTACCATGTCTCATTTTTCTGTTCTTTCTTTTTTGTGGACAATAATTGAAAAGAGTGAATTGTCAGTTGAGCTGACAATTACTCCTTGTCCAGTTTATACTTTGTTATGTCAGTTCCAAACGACAGATTCAGACTCTCGAGCAAATCATCAAGCTCAGAAAGCGATTTCTTACCAAAGTTACGGAACTTCAAGAGGTCAGTCTTGTTATACTGAACCAAGTCACCGAGAGTCTCAACATCGGCAGCCTTCAGACAGTTGAGCGCACGAACAGAGAGGTTCATGTCAATCAACTTGGTCTTCAGCAACTGGCGCATGTGGAGAACTTCCTCGTCAAACTCTTGATTACCATCTTGCTCTGGATTCTCCAAAGTAATCTTCTCATCAGAGAAGAGCATAAAGTGGTAAATCAGAATCTTTGCTGCCTCTTTCAGAGCGTCCTTCGGGTGAATGGAACCATCTGTGGTAACGTCGATAACAAGCTTGTCATAGTCGGTCTTTTGCTCGACACGATATGGCTCAACGGAATATCTGACATTACGGATTGGGGTGTAAATTGAATCGATTGGGAGTACATTGACATCGGTGCAGAACTCACGATTCTCATCAGCGGAGACGTATCCACGTCCTTTATTGATAGTCAAATCGAGCTGCATCGATGCTTTGGCATCTAAATGACAAATCACCAAATCAGGGTTTAACACTTCAAATCCAGTCAGATACTTACTGATATCACCTGCTTTGAATTCTGTGGAATTCTCTACGGTGATACTAACTTTCTCGTTCTCGAATTCTTCTACTACTTGCTTGAATCGGACTTGTTTGAGATTCAAAATAATGTTGGTAACATCCTCCTTTACACCAGGCACAGATGAGAACTCATGCTCAATACCGGAAATCTTGATGGTATTGATGGCATAACCCTCAAGCGATGAAAGAAGAATGCGGCGCAAGGCATTACCAATGGTAACACCAAAGCCTGGCTCCAAAGGACGGAATTCGAACTTGCCGAATTTGTCGTTAGCCTCCAGCATTACTACTTTGTCGGGTTTTTGAAATGCTAATATCGCCATTAATTTAATGATTTATTTAGAGTACAACTCAACGATTAACTGCTCCTTAATATTCTCAGGAATATCGGCACGCTCCGGCTTATGCAGGAACTTACCGCTCTTGGTCTGCTCATCCCATTCTATCCAAGGATACTTGCTATGGTTGAAACCTGCAAGAGATGCCTCGATAACCTCTAAGGACTTTGCTTTCTCGCGAACGCCGACAATCTGTCCCGGCTTCACGGAATAAGAAGGGATATTGACGACCTGTCCGTCAACGACAATATGCTTGTGACCAACGAGCTGACGTGCTGCTGCACGTGTAGGAGCGATTCCGAGACGGAACACTACGTTGTCAAGGCGGCTTTCAAGATTCTGGAGCAGTACCTCACCGGTAATACCCTCAGTCTTAGCTGCCTTCTCAAACATATTACGGAACTGGCGCTCAAGCACACCGTAAGTGTACTTTGCCTTTTGCTTCTCTGCCAACATGACACCATACTCAGACATCTTGCGACGACGACCATTGCCATGCTGTCCAGGAGGGAAGTTCCTTCTGGACAAAACTTTGTCTGCACCGAAGATTGGTTCTCCAAAACGGCGCGCAATTTTTGATTTCGGACCTATATATCTTGCCATAATAAATAATAAGTTTTCGATATTACGATATAACGTTATTACGAGATAACGCCAAATTAAACTCTACGACGCTTTGGTGGACGGCATCCGTTGTGTGGTAATGGTGTTACGTCAATAATCTCTGTAACCTCGATACCAGCTCCATGTACGGCACGGATGGCGCTCTCACGACCATTACCCGGACCCTTTACATAAGCCTTTACCTTACGCAGACCCAAGTCGAAAGCGACCTTGGCGCAATCTTCTGCTGCCATCTGTGCTGCGTACGGAGTATTCTTTTTAGAACCACGGAATCCCATCTTACCTGCTGAAGACCAAGAGATAACCTGTCCTTCATTATTTGCCAAGGTAACGATGATATTGTTAAAAGAACTGTGTACATGTAACTGTCCCAGTGCCTCTACCCTTACGTTTCTTTTCTTAGATGTTGCTGTTTTCTTTGCCATTTCTAATTCCTCCTCTGATTACTTAGTAGCCTTCTTCTTGTTAGCAACAGTCTTCTTCTTTCCCTTACGAGTACGGGCGTTATTCTTGGTACTCTGACCACGAACGGGAAGACCATGTCTGTGTCTCACTCCACGATAGCAACCAATATCCATCAGTCGCTTGATATTCATCTGGACCTCACTACGGAGATCACCTTCAACTTTGAATTCAGCGCCGATAATTTCACGGATTTTGGCAGCCTGGTCATCTGTCCACTCGTTGACCTTAAGGTCACGGCTAACACCTGCTTTATCCAATATCTTTGCTGAACTACTTCGACCTATTCCATATATATAGGTCAATGCGATTTCGCCACGCTTGTTTTGGGGCAAATCTACTCCAACAATTCTTATTGCCATTGTTTGTTTGAATTGAAAAAATTAATTGAACTCTGAATTTTGTTAAAAATCATGCAAAGGTAAGAAAAATTTTTCAATCCCTCTTGACCGTTTATGCATATTTAACATTAGCCCTGACGCTGCTTGTACTTAGGATTCTTCTTGTTGATTACGAAAAGACGTCCCTTACGACGAACGATTTTGCAGTCGGGCGTACGCTTCTTTACTGATGCTCTTGTCTTCATATTTCTCTACGATTTACTTGTATCTGAAAACTATTCTGCCTTTTGTCAAGTCGTATGGACTCATCTCAACCTTCACCTTGTCACCTGGAAGGATCTTAATGTAGTGCATACGCATCTTGCCTGATATATGTGCCGTTATGTCGACACCATTCTCCAGTTCCACCCGGAACATTGCATTGGAGAGAGCCTCCATAATTGTTCCGTCTTGCTCTATAGCGGCTTGTTTTGCCATATCTCAAATATTTTGTCCTTTTAAATGTTCTATTTCCTCGAAAGAAGATAAAATATCCGCCTTACCCCGACGAATTGCAATAGTATGCTCGAAGTGAGCTGCCGGTTTTCCGTCTTGTGTACGGATAGTCCAGCGATCAGGCATCATATAGATTTTGTTGTGCCCCATTGTTATCATAGGTTCAATGGCTATGCACATTCCTGCCTTCAACATCACACCGTTACCTTTCCGTCCGTAGTTGGGTATGGGTGGGTCCTCATGCATTTCCTTGCCGATGCCATGACCTGTAAGCTCACGTACTATCCCATAGTGCATTTTACTACAATGGTCTTGCACCGCACTCGAGATGTCGCCCACATGTTTTCCTGCCATGGCACTCTCTATTCCTAAATAGAGAGCTTCCTTTGTCGTCTTGAGAAGTTGTAAAACCTCTGGAGCGACCTCACCGACACAGAATGTGTAGCAACTGTCCCCATTATAGCCATCCAACAAGGTACCACAGTCTATGGATATTATATCTCCATCTTTCAGTACTGTCTTGTCATCAGGCACCCCATGAACCACAACGTCATTTACAGATGTGCAGATGCTCCCGGGAAAGGGGGGACCATAAGGATTCGGGAACCCCTTGAAGGTAGGAACCGCACCATGGTCACGGATAAACTCGTCGGCAATCCGGTCGAGTTGCAAGGTTGTAACACCTGGTTTAATGTGCCTGCCAACCTCCGCAAGAGTCTTTCCAACGAGTTGGTTGGCACGGCGCATTAGTTCTATCTCATCTTCTGTCTTCAGAAAGATATTCATCCTCAGGTCCAAAGATTAATATGCAGAGATGGCAGCTCTACGAGTCTGCTCAAGATTCAGCAATCCATCATAGTGGCGCATCATCAGATGAGACTCAATCTGCTGGAGAGTGTCAATGACAACTCCGACAAGAATCAAGAGTGATGTACCACCGAAGAACTGGCTGAACGACTGCTGTACATTCAACCAACTTGCCAGAGCTGGCATGATGGCGATGAAAGCAATGAACAAAGAACCAGGAAAAGTAATACGCGACATTACAGTATCGATGTAATCCGCCGTTGGCTTACCTGGCTTAATACCAGGAATAAAACCATTGTTACGTTTCATGTCTTCTGCCATCTGAGTAGGGTTCAGTGTAATGGCGGTATAGAAATATGTGAAAGCAATCACAAGGATCACATACACGATATTATAAAGCAGACTTCTGTTGTCGAGGAGCTGCTGCAACACCGGACTTGCATTATCCGTAGAATACTGTACGATAGCCAATGGAATGAACATCAATGCCTGGGCAAAGATGATAGGCATTACATTAGCAGCGAACAGCTTCAGTGGGATATACTGACGGGCACCACCATACTGTTTGTTCCCTACAAGGCGCTTAGCATATTGTACTGGAACTTTACGCACACCTTGCACAAGAAGGATGGACGCACATACTACTGCGTAAAGGATAATAATCTCAGCGATAAACATCACAAGACCACCACCTGTGATGGCGGTAAAGCGGCTGCTGACCTCCTGGAAGAAAGCCTGAGGCAGACGTGCGATGATACCGATCATAATGATAATTGAGATACCATTACCTATACCCTTGTCGGTAATGCGCTCACCCAGCCACAAGATAAACATACTACCTGCGGCGAGGATGATTGTGGCAGGAATCATGAAAACAGTCCAGCTGATACCTGTTGCCAAGGCTGCAGAAGCCTGCATCTTCAGGTTAATCAGATAGGACGGAGCCTGGAAGAACAGGATGGCAACAGTAAGAATACGTGTATACCAGTTTATCTTCTTACGCCCACTTTCACCTTCGCGCTGCATCTTCTGGAAATAAGGTACAGCAACTGCCAAAAGCTGCATTACGATGGAAGCAGAGATGTACGGCATGATTCCTAACGCAAAGATAGACGCATTAGAAAACGCACCACCGGAGAACATGTCCAACAGCGACATCAAACCGCCGGCAGTCTGAGACTGCAGTTTCTCCAACATACCCGGATTGATGCCTGGAAGCACCACAAACGAGCCGAAACGGTAAATTGCCACGAACAGAAGAGTTATCAGGATGCGCTGACGCAGATCCTCAATCTTCCAACAGTTCTTCAGTGTCTCTATAAACTTTTTCATCTACTTAGATTATTGTTACGCTACCACCAACTGCCTTGATTGCTTCCTCGGCAGTCTTTGAGAACGCATTTGCTTCAACTTCTAGTTTTGCTTTCAACTCTCCTTTTCCAAGAACCTTAACAGGCATCTTGCCATTGGTAAGACCAGCCTTTATCAACTCCTCTACACCAATCTTGGTGAAGTTACACTTCTCTGCAAGAGTCTGAAGAGTTGAAAGATTCACTGGATAGTACTCCTTATGGTTGATGTTCTTGAATCCGAACTTAGGCAGACGGCGCTGCAAAGGCATCTGACCACCTTCGAATCCAATCTTTCTCTTATAACCAGAACGAGCCTTTGCTCCTTTGTGACCACGGGTAGAGGTACCACCCAGTCCAGAACCTGGACCACGACCGATACGACGGCGAGAATGTGTAGAGCCAGCTGCTGGTTTCAAATTATTTAACTTCATAATCGTTCCTTATTTAAAGATTAATTATTCTACTACGGTTACCAGATGATGAACCTTACGAATCATTCCACGGATAGAAGGATTATCCTCAACCTCAACAACCTGAGATATCCTATGGAGACCAAGTGAGCTCAAAGTGCGCTTCTGGTCAATAGGGTAACCGATCTTACTACGAATCTGCTTGATTTTAATTGTTGCCATTGTGATTTCTCCTATTATCCGTTAAAAACTTTATTCATGCTGATACCACGCTCGCCTGCTATCGTATAAGCGTCACGCAGCTCACTGAGAGCAGCGATGGTAGCTTTCACAAGGTTGTGAGGGTTGGAAGAGCCCTTTGACTTTGCGATAACGTCAACAACTCCCGCACTCTCAAGAACGGCACGCATAGCACCACCGGCCTTAAGTCCTGTACCAGGAGCAGCAGGCTTAAGTAAAACCTGAGCGCCACCGAAGTGAGTCTCTACCTCATGAGGAATCGTTCCTTTGAGAACTGGTACCTTAACAAGATTCTTCTTTGCTGAGTCTGTACCTTTCTGGATGGCAGCTGTTACTTCACCAGCTTTGCCAAGACCCCAGCCGACAACACCCTTGCCGTCGCCAACAACGACAATAGCAGCGAATGTGAAGGTACGACCTCCCTTTGTTACCTTGGTAACACGGTTAATAGCAACCAAACGGTCTTTTAACTCTACGTCACTATTTACTTTAACTCTATTCATTGCCATAATCGTTTAAAAATTAAGTCCACCTTCACGAGCCGCATCAGCAAGTGCCTTTACACGTCCGTGATACAAATAACCATTACGGTCGAAAACGACCTTCTCAATACCAGCAGCCTTAGCCTTCTCAGCGAGAATGGTACCAACCTTCTGCGCCTGCTCGATCTTTGCCATCTTCTCCAGTCCAAGTGAAGAGGCTGAAGCCAGAGTTGTACCAGTCAAATCATTGATAACCTGAGCATAAATCTGCTTGTTACTGCGGAACACACTCAGACGGGGACGCTCTGCAGTACCGTTCACATTCTTACGAATTCTGAACTTTATCTTAAGTCTTCTTTGTTCTTTCTTAGTTGTCATAATCGTAATTAATTAAAGTTACTTAGCTGCAGCCGTCTTACCAGACTTTCTGCGAATAACCTCACCCTTGAACAGGATACCCTTACCCTTATATGGCTCAGGCATACGGAAAGAACGGATTTTTGCACAGATGAGACCAAGCAACTGTTTGTCGCAAGACTCTAAAGTGATAATCGGATTCTGGTTTCTCTCACTCTTTGTCTCTACCTTTACCTCAGAAGGAAGCTGGAGGAAAATCGGGTGTGTGTAGCCGAGAGAGAACTCTATGAGGTTGCCCTGGTTCGACACACGATAACCGACACCTACAAGTTCGAGAGTCTTGGTATAACCTGCACTGACACCAACAACCATGTTGTTGACCAGTGAGCGGTAAAGACCGTGGAAAGCTTGTTTCTGCTTATAGTTTACAGGACTGTCCTCATTTACCTCGAAAGTAATCTGAGAGTCCTCAACAATCATCTTAATGGAAGGGTCTACATACTGTGAGAGTTCACCCTTCGGACCTTTTACGGTAACTACATTATCCTTATGGGTAATAGTAACACCTGCGGGAATACTAATTGGCAATTTTCCTATTCTTGACATATCAAATCCTCCAATTAATATACATAGCAAAGAACCTCACCGCCAATCTTCAGGTCGGAAGCTTCCTTGTTAGTCATTACACCCTTAGACGTGGATATGATTGCGATACCCAGTCCGTTGATAACTCTCGGCATGTCCTTATAGCCGGTATACCGGCGAAGACCTGGTGTGGACACGCGTTTCAAACACTTAATTGCGTTTTGCTTTGTTGCAGGATTATACTTCAAGGCGACCTTGATTGTACCTTGAGGACCATCGTCGATGAACTTGTAGTTCAGGATGTAACCCTGCTCGAAGAGAATCTTTGTGATTTCCTTCTTCAGATTAGACGCAGGAACCTCAACGACACGGTGATGTGCCATGATTGCGTTTCTGAGTCTTGTCAGATAATCTGCTATTGGATCTGTCATAAATATAAAATGTTTAATTAATCGGGACTCCCCCGACAATATTAAAAATAATTCGCTTTTTACCAGCTTGCCTTCTTAACACCTGGGATAAGACCTGCGGATGCCATCTCGCGGAACTGAATACGTGAGAGACCAAACTGTCGCATGTATCCCTTCGGACGACCGGTTATCTTACAACGGTTATGCAAACGGATTGGGTTCGCATTCTTAGGAATTGCCTGAAGCTTACGAGCAGCCTCGTATGCCTCTGCCACGTCACCTGATGTTGCGATAATCTTCTTCAGAGCCGCACGCTTCTCGGCGTAACGGGCAACAAGTTTAGCACGCTTCACCTCGCGGGCTTTCATTGATTCTTTTGCCATATCTCTTAATCCTTATTTAGCGTTCTTGAATGGAAGGCCGAATGCTTTAAGCAGTGCATATCCCTCTTCGTCAGTCTTTGCGGAGGTAACGAAAGTGATATTCATACCTTGTATACGGTCGATAGTATCTATGTTGATCTCTGGGAAAATAATCTGCTCCTGAATACCAAGAGTGTAGTTTCCACGACCATCAAACTTACTTTCAATGCCCTTGAAGTCACGGATTCGTGGCAAAGCGATACGAACCAGCTTCTCCAGGAATTCGTACATACGCTCACGGCGTAATGTAACCATTACTCCAATCGGCATCTTCTTACGGAGCTTGAAATTGGCGATATCCTTCTTTGAATAGGTGGCAACAGCCTTCTGACCTGTAATAGCAGTAATCTCGTTGATGGCAACTTCGATTATCTTCTTATCCTGAGTGGCGTCACCTAATCCTTGGTTTACGACAATTTTCTTCAGCACCGGAATCTGCATGGCTGAAGTATATTTGAACTCCTTCTGCAGAGCGGGAGCAATCTGCTCCTTGTATATTTTCTTTAATTGTGCTGTATCCATTACTTAATCTCCTCTCCTGACTTTTTAGCAATACGAGTAACCTTCTTGCCTTCACGCTTAATGGCGATACGAGTTGGCTTCCCACTCTTCGGGTCAATAAGGTTCAAATTTGAGATGTGTATAGAGGCCTCCTGCTTAACAATGCCTCCCTGAGGATTCTTTGCTGAAGGCTTGGTGCTCTTTGAGACGATGTTTACGCCTTCTACGATGGCACGTTCCTTTTCAACAAGTACCTTAAGTACCTTGCCGGTCTTGCCCTTATCCTTGCCGGCAAGGACAAATACCTGGTCACCTTTCTTTATATGTAACTTACCCATTACTCTTGTATTTTTTATAATTAAAGTACCTCAGGTGCCAACGATACGACTTTCATATTCACCGCACGAAGCTCACGGGCTACAGGACCGAAGATACGGCTGCCGCGAAGCTCACCTGCGTTGTTCAGCAGGACACAAGCGTTATCGTCGAAACGGATGTATGAGCCATCAGCACGACGAATCTCCTTCTTTGTGCGAACAATCAAAGCCTTTGATACTGCACCTTTTTTCAAATCACTTGATGGGATGACGTTCTTTACTGCAACGACAATAACGTCACCGACACTTGCATAACGACGGCGGGTACCACCCAGTACTCGAATGCAGAGAGCCTCGCGTGCACCGCTGTTGTCGCAAACTGTAAGTCTTGATTCTGCTTGTATCATATTTACTTAGCTTTTTCTACAATATTAACTAACCTCCAACGCTTTGTCTTGGACAAAGGACGAGTCTCCATAATAAGAACGGTATCACCGATGTTTGCCTCATTCTTCTCATCATGAGCGTGATACTTCTTTGTCTTCTGGACAAACTTACCATAAATCGGGTGCTTCTCCTTGAACTTCGTTGCAATAACAATGGTTTTATCCATTTTGTTGCTGACTACGACACCCTGTCTTGTTTTTCTTAAATTTCTTGTTTCCATCTAGACCACTGTTATTTGTTAAGTTCCCTCATACGAAGTTCTGTTTTCATACGTGCGATATCGTGACGCGTAGCTTTGATCTGTGACGGATTTTCAAGAGGTGTGACAGAATGATTCAACCGCATACGGTGTAGTTCTTTCTCTGTAACCTCAATCTTCTCGCGCAAGTCCTTGTCGGCGAGCTCTTTAATTTCTGACATCTTCATAGCTTAAGCATTTTTATCGTAATCACGTCTAACAACAAACTTTGTCTTAACTGGCAGTTTCTGTGCGCCGAGGCGAAGAGCCTCCTTTGCAATGTCGAAACTTACACCTTCTACTTCAAAGAGAATACGTCCCGGTGTGACAGGAGCAACCCAACCTGCGGGGTCTCCCTTACCTTTACCCATACGCACATCTGCTGGCTTGCGGGTAATTGGCTTGTCTGGGAAGATACGAATCCAGACCTGACCTTCACGGTTCATGTAGCGGTTTACTGCCACACGAGCGGCCTCTATCTGTCGGCTGTCAATCCATTTGGCCTCAAGGGTCTTGATGCCGAATGAGCCGAAAGCCAACTGTGTACCTCTGTGGGCGTTGCCTTTATTGCCACGTCCGTCTTGAGGTCTTCTATATTTTACTCTTTTAGGCTGTAACATGATAACTTTCTGATTTTAACGATTATTTGTTTCTCCTGCGATTACCACGTCCAGAGCGAGGACCGTTAGGACGGTTGCCACCCTTCTCCTGAGCGAAGTTAGGAGCGAGGTCAACCTTGTTGTATACCTCACCACGGCAAATCCATACCTTGATACCAAGCAGACCTACTTTCGTAAGAGCCTCTGTCTGACAGTAATCGATGTCTGCACGGAATGTGTGTAAAGGAGTACGTCCTTCCTTGAACATTTCCTTACGTGCCATTTCAGCACCGTTCAGACGACCTGTAATTTGAATCTTAATACCCTCTGCTCCGGCACGCATGGTATTGGCGATTGCCATCTTGATAGCGCGGCGGTAAGCGATCTTACCCTCTACCTGACGGGCAATGTTCGTACCTACTATCGTAGCGTCGAGTTCCGGTTTCTTTACTTCGAAGATATTAATCTGAATCTCCTTCTTATAGAGCTTCTTCAACTCTTCCTTGAGTTTGTCAACATCCTGACCACCTTTACCAATGACGATACCCGGACGGGCTGTGCAAATAGTGATGGTAACCAGCTTCAGTGTACGTTCAATGACAATCTTTGAGACACTTGCCTTTGCAAGACGCTCGTTAAGGTACTTACGGATCTTCATGTCCTCAACGATGTTGTCTCCGAAGTCCTTGCCACCGAACCAATTTGAGTCCCAACCGCGGATAATGCCCAGACGATTGCTTATTGGATTAACTTTCTGTCCCATTCTATTTGTTATTTATCATCATTATTAACTTCAGCCTTTGAGTCAACAAAGAGCGTAACGTGATTAGAACGCTTACGGATTCTGTAACCACGGCCCTGTGGTGCAGGACGCATGCGCTTCATTGTAACGCCTTCGTCAACGAAGACCTTAGAGATATAAAGTTCACCGTCCTCTGCCTTGCGGTCATTCTTAGCCTCCCAGTTTGCTATTGCGGAACGCAGAAGTTTCTCCACATTCTCCGCAGCAGCCTTCTTAGAGAATCTCAACACGCCAAGAGCACGGTTAACCTCCATTCCGCGGATCATGTCTACAACGTAGCGCATCTTACGCGGAGAGGAAGGGCAATTGTTGAGCTTTGCAAAATACAAGCTCTTCCGGGCTTCCTTTCTTTCTTCAGCCTTGATATGTTTTCTTGCTCCCATTGTTAGTTTTCAATTTTCATTTTTCGATTTTCAATTACCCTGAGCATTACTTCTTATTACCGGCATGTCCACCGAAACGACGTGTAGGGCTGAACTCACCGAGCTTGTGACCTACCATGTTCTCAGTAATGTAAACAGGGATAAATTTATTTCCGTTATGAACAGCAACAGTATGTCCCACGAAGTCCGGGGAGATCATTGATGCTCTGGCCCACGTCTTTACAACCGTCTTCTTGCCACTCTCATTCATGGCAAGGATTTTCTTCTCAAGAGAAACGTTGATATATGGACCTTTTTTTAATGAACGACTCATAATTTACTCAAATTAACTTGTTTACTTCTTGTTAGCTCTTTCAATGATATACTTGTTTGAAAGCTTCTTTGGTGCACGAGTCTTGAGACCCTTTGCGTAAAGACCTGTACGTGAACGTGGATGTCCACCAGACTGACGACCTTCACCACCACCCATCGGGTGATCATGCGGGTTCATAACAACACCACGGTTGTGAGGACGACGGCCAAGCCAGCGTGAGCGACCAGCCTTACCAGACTGCTCAAGAGCATGGTCTGAGTTACCTACACTACCTACAGTTGCTTTACAAGCTGAGAGAATCTGGCGAGTCTCGCCAGAAGGAAGCTTAATAACACAATAACTACCCTCACGAGAAGTCAACTGAGCAAAATTACCAGCCGAGCGAACTAATAAAGCACCCTGTCCAGGACGGAGCTCAATGTTGTGAATCACCGTACCTACAGGAATGTTTGCCAGGGGAAGGGCGTTACCAACCTCAGGTGCGGCATCCGCACCAGACATCAGTGTAGTACCCACCTGCAGTCCGTTAGGAGCAATTATGTAACGTTTTTCACCATCAGCGTAGAACAGCAATGCGATACGGGCCGAGCGGTTCGGATCGTACTCGATTGTCTTCACTACTGCTGGAACACCATCTTTCTCTCGTTTGAAGTCGATAATACGATAACGTCTCTTGTGACCGCCACCTCTGTAGCGCACCGTCATCTTACCTGTATTGTTTCGACCACCTGTAGAACGCTTACCGTAAACGAGAGACTTCTCTGGCACTGATGCAGTAATATCCTCGAAAGTGCCAATAACCTTGTGTCTTTGACCGGGTGTAACCGGTTTTAATTTACGTACTGCCATTTCTTATTTAAATATTGCTATAAAAATCTATTGAATCACCTTCTTTCAGGGTCACGATTGCCTTCTTGTAAGCATTCTTCTGTCCCTTTATAAGACCCTTGCGAGTATAGCGGCTTGAGCGCTTGCCTGCATATCTCATGGTGTTTACGCTCAACACTGTAACATTGTACAACTCCTCCACCTCTTTCTTAATTTGGATCTTATTAGCTTCCGGGCGAACGATGAAACCATACTTGGGAAGAGCCGGCTTTACGTATGTGTAAAGCGTCTTCTCACGAGTCTCATCTTTCAGACCCTTCTTAATTCTGTTCTTACTTGTGACTACATAGGTAATTTTCTCTGCCTGGACGTCCTTTGTCTCAATAGCCTTCTTACCGCGAGCCCTGATTTTCTTTTCTACAGAAGACTTGTCTGTAATCTTGGTCATCTTCTCAGTGACCAAAGGTTTGATAATAAATGCCATACCTCTATGTCTCCTTATTTCTTATCTAAGACAGCGTCGATTGATTTCAGAGACTCTTCAGTCACAACAAGAACATCTGCATTCAATACCTTATATGAATTGAGTGCCGATGCCGTCATAACCTCAGTTTTCTGAAGATTACGAGCCGACAAATATACATTTTTATTTATTTCCGGCAAAAGAAGCAGCACTTTCTTACCGTCGACTTTAAGATTTTTAGTAATATTTACAAATTCTTTAGTCTTTGGTGCGTCAAGTACGAAATCTTCCACCACAACGATAGCATTCTCTACAGCCTTATATGAAAGGGCTGATTTACGAGCAAGAAGCTTTACCTTCTTATTGAGTTTGAAGCTGTAGTCACGAGGTTTCGGACCGAAAACGCGTCCACCACCTTTGAGCAACGGTGAGTTGATGTCACCATGGCGAGCACCGCCGCCACCCTTCTGGCGACCTAACTTCCTTGTAGAACCAGCATGCTCGCTTCTCTCCTTTGCCTTGGCTGTACCCTGGCGCTGGTTTGCGAGATACTGCTTTACATCCAAGTAAAGAACATGATCGTTAGGCTCAATTCCGAAGATCGATTCGTTTAACGTAACCTTCCTTCCGGTCTCCTGACCTTTGATATTTAATACGTTAATATCCATTACTTTTTAATTATTACGGTTGAACCATTACAACCAGCCACACTACCCTTAACGAGAAGAAGATTGTGCTCTGGAATTACTTTTAACACTCTGAGGTTCTGGGTTGTAACCCGGTCGCCTCCCATTTGACCGCCCATGCGCATTCCCTTGAATACCTTTGCGGGATATGAACATGCGCCGATTGAACCTGGCTTGCGGGCGCGGTCATCCTGACCGTGGGTCGCCTGTCCGACACCACCGAATCCGTGACGCTTCATAACGCCTTGGAAACCCTTACCCTTTGATGTTCCGACTACGTCAACGAACTCTGTGTCGTTGAAGAGCTCCACCGTAATAGTGTCTCCGAGGTTATAATCCTCATCAAACTTGAACTCGGCCAAGTGCTTCTTGGGCGTTGTGCCTGCTTTCTTGAAGACTCCCATCATAGGCTTGGTTGTTCTCTTTTCCTTTGCCTCTCCGAAAGCCAACTGAACAGCTTTGTAACCATCCTTCTCTATGGATTTCACTTGGGTTACAACACAAGGACCAGCTTCGATAACAGTGCACGGTACATTCTTACCGTCGGCACTGAAAACGGATGTCATTCCGATTTTCTTTCCTAATAATCCTGGCATTTCTGTTTAAAATTAAATAATAATATTGTGAATTTATTCTGTTTCGTTTTAAGTGCCATCCCACTTTCTCACGGCCCACAAAGACACTTAAAAAGAAACGCTCACTACTTCCAAATTGAAGGCTAAGTCGCTCTTTATCAATGTATTGTTAGCTATAGAGCCAGCGCAATACGCACTTTAGCGGCTGCAAAGGTACACATATTTAATGACACCGACAAGACTGCTTATGCAAAAACCTAAACTTTTAAGTTTTTTTATACTTTTAAGGTTGTTTTTCACACTGCCCTTACTAAGCTGCAAGCGCAAAAGACTTATTTTAAAAAGATTATAAAAGATTAAACAAGGACATAAGTTAATGTTTATATGATGAAAAAAATAGATTTAGCAATTTTAGTGATTACAATTCTTGTAACTCCCACTTACTCACAAACCCACACAGAGTCTACAAGCCACAAATGGAAAGGGATTGATGTCAATACTGTACTTGGAAATGACACTTACAAGGATAACAACACCATTGAAAATGGCTATCCCATTGAGGTGCTGACACAAAACGAAGTGGGAATAAACCCCAGCATATCCTCACTCATCCACGACCGTGACTTCACGCGCAGTGCCAACGACTTCTTCGGCACAGGTTATTGGACTGCATCAACAATGAGCAACCATGATTATAATGCCAGCTTAAAGCGTTATACCTATACATGGGCTGACTATGTAACAGGATCTGGCTCTATCATTGGCAACAACCAACAGAAAAGGAATCCACGAACAGTGAATGAGCCATGGGACACCCCATTAAGGCTGAAGGTGGTGTTCGATAAAATTACCACCACGAATAATGATGACCAGGCCGCTGGCAAGAAGAATGCCAAATATGGCTTCCTGTCTTTTGAAGGTGTCGGTACTATCACCACAAATTTTGAAGTGCCTAAAGCAGGATGGTATCAAATAGAATGTGCCGGTTTCAGCATGAGCAGCGAGGATCATGACGCCTACCTGTTTGCGTGCGTGATTCCCAACAGCCGCATCAACGACTTAGAGAACACGTTCGATATTCCTTCCGCCGACGAGCCGCACTTCGGTATTGTGACGCTGGAGAAACTGCCATACGGTACATATCAAAAGAACAACTATGAGAACTGCCTCAAAGTTGGAAAAGAGCTGACACAACATGCCAACGACCACAGACAAAAGGTATGGGTGCTGGTGTCGCAAGAGGACTATGATGCAGGAAACCGTACAATACGCTTGGGTTCAGAAAGGATGAGGCAACGATGAGCGGAGTGATTAACGGCGGGTATTACGACACCGACTGGGTATGCGCCGACGACCTCCGCACCTCCTACATGGGACTATCACCTGTGTTTTTCTACGAGGACGAGGAAGACCTCAACTACCTGAGCCATGATGAACGCTACCGGGAACTCTTCACCGCAAACGAATACGTTCCGGCAAAATTGGACGGGCGTTATGCCGGTGCCGCCAACCTGCAACGTAAATTTACTGTCGGCGAATGGAACACATTCGCCTTCCCACTTCCTCTGACTGGTGAGCAGATTCGCTATGCTTTCGGCGACTATTCAGACCTCCTGAAGCTGAACAGCATAGGCGGACTTTCAAATAATGACTGCATCATCTGGAGCACGAATAGCCATTGACGGCATTGTCGATGATGAAGGTATGATAACTGGGATTGACCGACAGTTCCCTACCCCAATAAACAACCGTAATGTAGATGCTGTCTACGATCTCTCAGGTCGTCGTCTCACCACTCCTTTAACCCGCCTGCCACGAGGACTGTATATAGTAAACGGCAAGAAACTACTGGTAAAGTAAATCAGTATTGAATGTTTAATTGGCATTGAAATAATGAAGAAGATATACAATCAGCCAGTTGTCGAGATAATCAGCATGACTGTCTCGGATATGATTACAACCAGCCCGGGATGGGCTAGGGACGGCAAAAACAAAGTCGACGTGAATAAGGAGAAAAACGACTACGGCGATGAATACTATGACAATGACTCTCTACAAGATGACGGATTCTTCTTGGATTTGGATTAAAAAGGCGGGCGATTATATTATCGCCCGTCATTTATTTAAGAGGTGCGCCATCGTCTTTCACGACATACTCGCCATTGTTGAAAGCCTGCCTGGCTTTCCTATTGTACAATAATCGTAATATTCTCCATTTCTTCTTCAGCTTAATATGGGGCGAGAGCAAGAATCCCACGAATAGTCTTAAGGGAACATGGGTGGCAGCGTGTAACTCACGCCTGTCGAAATGCGAATAATGACCGTCATCGATATACGAACGAATCCATGCGCTATGTAAAACAATACGTTGCAGGCAGGCAGCACACACTTTACTATCTGTGCGAGGAGTCTCACTAAGACATTGGCGGTAGGCAGACATTCCTTGCAACCGCCCTACTGATGAGCTTACTAATGTTGAACAGGAGTGGATTAGCCAGAAATACAAGCGGTGTCCCACCTGCACACACTGGCTTACACGCTTATATACTCTGTTCATAAACACTGCATCCTCATACATACTATATTCTTCCGGGAACAAGAGCCCTTCGAGCAAATGTCGTCGGAATAGCTTTCCATGGCAGGTATGGAACTGTTCAAATGATATCTGCCTAAAACCTTGAAAGAGTGCCGACCGCAAAATGTCACCATCTCCTATTGCCGTTGTCAGCTTATCATAATTACGAGAAAGTGCATCATCACGCAATTTTGTCACCCTGACAGAATGCGTCATGCACATATCTGCATTTGGATGACGGTTGAGTGCCAGCATCATCAGCTCAGCAAACTGCGGATGCAGGTAATCGTCAGAGTCCACAAAAGTTATAAAATCTCCCGTGCTCTCAGCCATACCGCAGTTACGTGCCGCTGCCACTCCTTGATGCTTTTGCCTGATCAGTCTCACACGGGAGTCTACCTCAGCAATCTCCGCTATTCTTAGTGCTGTCGAATCCGTGCTGCCGTCATCTATCACAATCACCTCCATGTCACGCCATGTCTGCGACAAGACGGTTTGCAGACAATGTCCTACCAGTGCCTCCACATTATATGCTGGTATGATAACCGACAAGCGTGTATGATTATTCTCGCTCTGCGTTATGACATTGCGTTGCCGCTCTGATGATATTGCCGCAACCGTCTGCCGTCCGTACCAGTCCATTACTTGCCGGTAATTATCTGGGAAACGTTCCCGAAGATGAACAGCGACATTATTTCCAATAGAATACAACTTTTTCCATGGTCCGCACGTGTGAATGTACCATTGCGGCTCCGGCACCTCATCAAAGCGCACCATCTGCGAGAAATGGTCATCTACATCATGGAAGGCGTAAGTTATCTCCCGTCCCTCGCTTGCCGCCAGGCAGGTCAGCAAGTATTGCTCGAATACCGTATTGAAGTAATAGTGGTAACGCAGCTGGCGAAGCGTCTCCACATTGCTGAGGGCAAAGCGTAACGCCTCCTCTGCATAGCGGCGTATGAAGCCGATGTCGGTGCCACCGAAGACACCCATGTTGGCTTCATCGGTAGTCTTCATATGCCGCATATATGGTGGTATGTCGTTTGCCATTACCATCACATTCATTATGTTTGCGCGGTTGAAAGCGATGTCACGCTCATAGTTCTGAGCTACGAGCGGTGCCTGTTCGATGCGTTCCGGAAAGCGCTGCCAGATATACACGTCATTGTCTACATGAAGAAACGGCTCTCGCTGGTCATGGTAGGCATAAAGCTTACCCAGTGCCCATAACTCTGAGGGGTAACTCTTCAGTTCATCAGGAAGCATGTGTACTGACGTGTACGGCAGGTGCAGTTCATCGACAAGTAGCCTCTTGCCTTCCTCATCGGTATATAGCTCCACGTCATCATAGAACTGCCGCAGTGACAGGCATGACAGGGCATGGCTCATATAATAGTGCAAAGGGTTGCACCAGCCACAAGCCTGCTGCAACCCTTTCATACGTTCAGCCTCAAAGAAAGGCTTAGACCAAAAAGTCTGTATTATCTTCATGCTACTCGTCCCACACACCACCGAAATGGAAGTTTTTGGAAAACATGTCTTCATCGCCAATCTCCTCGTCGCCGCGCCAGCCCACGTTGCCGCCAGAGCCGTCACCACCCGTTGAGCCGCCGTTCTGTCCTAAATAGTCATCAGGAAGCCATGCGCCATAGCTTGGTGTTGTGTCAATAGAGCCTGCCAATGTCCTGTCTATATCCACTGATTGCAGTTCCGTTTCTGGCTTGATGTATCTTCTTTTCATCTGTCTGTCCTCCTACCTTTAGCGTATTACCTGTTTCTTTCCGTTCACGATATACACACCCTTGGCAAGTGTGGGCAGCTGTGAGACATCATCAGCCACACGACGACCCTGCAGGTCGTAGACAGTTCCGTCATCAGCCGTAACTGTAGGTTGATGCTTCAGCACCGTTGTAGTTCCGTCGTCTTCTGGGATGGCATCCCACAAAGACAATCCGCCACCGGCTGTGATGCTGTACTTGGCACTACCTTCCTCTATTAATGAACCATTACGGTCGGGCACCTTATCAGGGTCGTAGAAAGTACCGCTGTTATACAGTTGCAGATAGGGTCGGCGGGCAGCTATCGTGCCGGAGGTGACCCTCTTCCAGGCCGCCGAGGTCCAGCCACCGAAGCTATCGGACTCTTTATAAGTATCGTTTTCTCCACCATCGTAAGGGTGATTAAAGTCATCATCAGAACCTATCGTGCTCTGCTTACGCATCAGGTCGGTAGGACCGTAGCCATAGTAGTAGGGCATCATGTAGTAATTATTCCTATTGCTCCATTCCGTATTGGCATCACCGCCGTTAGGCGCAAACACCAGCCAATTGTCAACCACGGGCTGATAGTAAACTGATGACGATCCATTGGCATCGGTACCTTCACAGAGAGAGCTATACCGTTGCATGAATGAATAGGACTGCAGCGACACGTTCAGAGCACCGCTACCACTAGATTGGTCGGCACCAGCACTGAAGACGTAGTCTTTAGATGGATCAGGATAGAGCGTGCTGTATTCCGTAGCCCATGCCGAGGTGTTGGCGGGATGGAATTCGTTCTTATGGTCTATGCTGAAACCATAGTAGGTTGATGTACCATCAACAGTGATAGGCGTATCGGAGAACTGCAGCACATTGATGAAGTTGGCCTCATCGCGGTTGTTGCGCGTGGAAAGGTGGTACATCATCCACTCCTTGTTATACTGGCAGTGCGTCGGGTCACCTGGATAGAGGTAGAAGGTATGATCCTCGAAGTTGAAATCGTAGTTGGCAGAGCTGTTGGCGGTCAGCACGGCATTGCTCAGCTCGCGGATATTGGTGAAATAGTTGCCGCCGAAGTCATATAACTTCTTCTCGTAGGTACCATGCTCACTATCTTGCTCAGGATCGATATACAAAGGTACGTGATATGCCACACCTTCCGGTGCATTCGCATCCATGTGAGAGGCATCCGTCGTGATATACGGACTGATGACAAACGAGATGCTGGCATGTACGTTACTTGGGGTGTACCAGCCATAGGTACCCGAAGAAGTAGTGGTGACAGGATGGCCGTTGTCTGTAATGGTATAAGCGCAGTTGGTATTATTACTCCCATAGTAGGTGTTGTCTGTATCTATAACCGGCTCATTGCGAGTGAACACATAGCCTGTCTCTGTCGAATACTCATCATTACTGTAGTATGTCGTCGTAAGGCGCTTAGCCGTAACGGTAGTGGTTCCCAAGGGGTAGGCGTTCTCCGTTGTCGTCGTCACCGGATAGGCGTTCTTGTCAGTAGTATAGGCATAATAGCCTGTGTTCACCGCTGTAATCACGGGGTCGTTACTCTCTCCATAAATCGACGTATGGGGATAGTCCGTGACGGTTTCACCGTAAAGAGGATAGTCATTGACTTTCGTTGTGGTTACCTGTTCGGTTCGTATATTGGTGAAACCAAAGCCCTCCCAGGAAGCTACCAAAGATTCGACTGAAGATTTGGGTACAGCCTGTGAACTCTCGTTTTCTGAACCTGGAGGATATCCGTAAACGCACCATTTATCTTCACTTCCGAGTCTCTCGCAGTATAACGGGTTGCCATCGCTGTCTACCTGCTGATATTCGCGGTAGTCCGCTCCCGACACATTGTGATAGTGATAGTAGTAGAGTCGGTTACCGCTGCCGTCTACTTCCTGCCACTGTTTGTCATTGTTGCTGTCAACGGCATAGTAGACCAGATTGCCGACATTATCATCATACACTTGATAAAGCGGGTTGTTGTCGTTGTCGAGAGCCTGATATAGCGCATTACCCTGATAGTCGGTCTTATAGAAGAGCGGGGTGTAGCCATCGTCATTGTCTGTTTTCTGCAATGCCGGACAGTCATTGACCGTATCCCAGACATAATACAAGGGTGTGTCGGTTCCGTTGTAATTCTCATAAGCCTTATACATTCGGTTATAATTATAATTATCATATTCATACGCCGTATAGACATACTGCCGGTGACCTTGTGCATCGGTAAGGGGTGTTGCCCATTTCTTACCGCTTCCGTTCTCATTCTCGTAAATACTACCATCATCATTATCGTAAAGGCTGTATTGCCATGTACGAGGATCAGAACCATCAGGTGTATAGGGAACAGACTCCGAAATACCCGTGCTGCTGTTGGTATCGTAATCGCCTGAGAAGACTGCCTTCAGCACGTTTGAATCATAATGGGCAGGCGAGTAGTCGTAATCGTTACAGTTACCGTGGAAGTAGAGTCCGTTTTCCAGCTCTGCCTCTGCTGCGGCATTGTTGCTGTTGATGGCTGTCTGCACGCTGGCTGGCAGGGGCTTGGGCGTGGAATAGTTGCGGTAGCGCACGATAACTGGCATATCCTTCGGTATCCAGTTGATACGGCTCAGATAGATTCCGTTATCTCTGACTCCCACACCTTGATCCCAATATGTTTCTGGTTGCACGACGATGAAGAAGTCGCAGATGCCTTCGAGCGATGACGGCACGAGGTAGTCGCCGTCCGAGACCCACGTCTGGTAGCTGTAGGTGCCGCTGCCCAGACCGTAGCGGCCACCCACGTTCTCGCTCCACGAGGTATAGGGTATGGGGCGGCTGAAGGTTACGGCTTTCTTTGTCGCTGTCTCCTTGACAAAAGTGATGCCCCACAGGTAGTTATTGCGCAGGAAGGTATAGATAGGAGGTATCGGCCCGAGCTGCTCACCCTGATCCTGAGAGTCGATGGCACCATAAAGGCTCACGGCATCATTAGAATCGACTCCGTAATCGCGTCTGTATTTGTTCCTTTCATAGCCTTTCATCAATCTGTTGCCTGCATTTTGGAGATTCCCTCCTGTTTCATCCAGCACATCGTTGATGTTACCCCCGTTATCATCCTGTCCGAGATACATAGTAGAAGAGTCACTCGGGTAGATGGCGAAGCGCAGCACCGTGTTGGCGGAGACGACAATAGCGGTGTCTTGAGACACATCATATTTCACAGCCTCCAGACGGTCGGGGTCATAGCTTTCTGTCCCCTCGTAATCGGTAGCATATTGTCTTGAACCAGGCCTGTTTTTCAACGGTAACAGGGATGTCGTGGTATAATAGATTTCGTAGTCGCTTTCGTAGTTGGACAAGAAGTCGCTATCATAGCTCTGTACGGCAGAAATGAAGTCATCATTCCACTTAAACTTCACATACGCCTTGGTGGGGAATACCACATCCGTTCCAGCAGACACCTCGGTAGGGGTGCCGCCTTCCTCTGAACTCCACAATATCTTCAGCGGCATGGGCACGTTCAGGTGGGCAGAGATATAGCACTCGTTCCACGGCAAAAGGCTCAGCGGTGAGTGGCGGTTGGCGGCAGCCTGACTGTTGGTAAGCTTATCGGGGCCTGCATAGTATTTGCCCGCTGCATCCTGGAAAGTGAAGAACACGATGGTGCTCTTGCTGACATTTTCGATGGTGAGAGAGCCCTGACTCAACGGCACGCGCTTGATGACGGGCTTACTCTCGTCGTTATCCCAGCAGGTGGGGTCGTCCCACTTCACACTGCGTCCCACGAGGAAGGGGTTAAGCGATGGTACCCAGCCGATGCCCATATCCGACACCGCGGGGTCGGTGCTCAGGTCTTCCTGACTGGGAGAATTGTCATAGAACGTACTGTAGGTGTTGCCTTCCTTGGCGGTCGGTCCCTGATCGAGGTGTACGATGCGTCGGAAGTAGTCTATCATTTCAGTATTACCTGAAGAGGAATTATATCCTACTTCTGAATACGCATAGTTCTTGGTGTACCAATAGACACGCTGCTGGTACCATGAGGGCTCGCCCTCCTCGGCGAGGTAATAGACCAGGTAGCCATCGGCGCTGCCTGACCAGGAAATAGTAATGTTCTTGGTTCCTACGAAGAGCGAATAGTCTTCGTACTGCAAGTTGGAGATGCCTGGAGGAAGTGTTCCAACCGGAACGTTAGAAGCATTTACCCCCCCCCCCATGTACGCTGCAAACATTATTGCAGCAAACAGGAATTGTTTGGTAAAAATATTCATATATATATTAGGCTTATTTTATTATAATCGGGCGCAAAGTTAATATTTTTATAATAAACTGAAACAAAAATGATATAATTATTTTATTTTATTCAGGAAAAATCCTGAAATCCCAAAAGGATGTCATCTCGTAATGACGCTATTTCGTAATTTCGTTATAACGTTATGACGATATTACGTTATTACGATATTACGATATTACGATGATTTTAAAGCGGCGGTGCAATCTTTTTAATTGCACCGCCGCTTATAAGATATTATTTCTTACACCTTGATTTCAACCTCAACACCACTTGGGAGTTCGAGCTTCATCAGAGCGTCAACGGTCTTAGCTGTTGAGCTGTAGATGTCAATAAGACGCTTATAGTCTGACAGCTGGAACTGCTCACGTGCCTTCTTGTTAACGAAGGTTGAGCGGTTAACGGTAAAAATACGCTTGTGTGTTGGCAGAGGAATAGGACCGCTAACGATAGCACCTGTAGCCTTTACTGCCTTTACAATCTTCTCTGCTGACTTGTCTACTAATTTGTGGTCGTAGCTCTTCAGCTTGATTCTGATTTTCTGACTCATTGTTTAAATTACTGTTTAATGATTAATATTTATTGTTTTTCGGAAGCCGTTAAAGAGTCATTTGCTCAACGGCTCCCGATTGAAAGTTTTTTTCGAAAATTCGTTATGACGGGATAACGTTATTTCGACTACACCAGGTCTACACGACCCTTGCACTCCTCAAGCACAGTCTTGGCGATAGAGCTTGACAGTGGAGCGTGGTGATCGTACTCCATTGAGCTTGTGGCACGACCGGAGGTGATGGTACGCAGAGCTGTCACATAACCGAACATCTCAGACAGTGGAACCATAGCCTTGACGATGCGAGCACCGCTACGAGCCTCATCCATACCCTGTACCATACCACGACGCTTGTTAAGGTCACCGATAACATCACCCATGTTCTCCTCAGGTGTCACTACCTCAACCTTCATGATAGGCTCCATCAGAGTAGGCCCTGCCTTCGGACAAGCATTTCTGAATGCGTTGTGTGCGGCAAGCTCGAACGACAGCTGGTCGGAGTCTACCGGGTGGAAGCTACCATCTGTGAGGGTTACCTTCATACCGGTCATTGGGAAGCCACCAAGAACACCGTTCTTCAGGCTATCCTCGAAACCTTTCTGTACGGACGGGATGAACTCCTTAGGAACGTTACCACCCTTAACCTCGTTGATGAACTGCAAGTCGCCCTCTGTGTAATCCTCGTCTTTCGGACCGATGGTTACGATGATATCAGCGAACTTACCACGTCCACCAGACTGCTTCTTATAAACCTCACGGAGAGTAACCTCCTTGGTGATAGCCTCTTTATAGTTAACCTGTGGTTTACCTTGGTTACACTCAACCTTGAACTCACGCTTCAGACGGTCGATAATGATGTCGAGGTGAAGCTCACCCATACCAGAGATGATGGTCTGACCACTCTGCTCATCGGTACGTACGGTGAAGGTCGGGTCTTCCTCAGCCAGTTTAGCAAGACCATTGTCGAGCTTAGCGACATCAGCCTGGCTCTTTGGCTCTACGGCGATAGAGATCACTGTATCAGGGAAGGTCATAGACTCCAGTACGATTGGTGCGTTCTCATCACAGAGAGTATCACCTGTACGGATATCCTTGAAACCTACACCTGCGCCGATGTCACCTGCATCGATAGACTCCATAGGAATTTCCTTGTTGGAGTTCATCTGGAACAAACGGCTGATACGCTCCTTCTTTCCAGAACGTGGGTTGTATACGTATGAGCCAGCCTGTACCTTACCGGAATATACACGGAAGAACACCAGACGTCCCATATATGGGTCTGTGGCAATCTTGAATGCCAGGGCAGATGTCGGTGCAGCCTCAGAAGGCTCACGGGTCTCCTCTGCGTCTGTGTTAGGATTGGTTCCTGGAATAGCCTCTACGTCAAGTGGAGAAGGCAGGAACGCACATGTATAGTCAAGCAATGGCTGTACACCCTTGTTCTTATAAGAAGAGCCGAGCAACATTGGAGTGAGCTCCATTGAGATGGTACCCTTACGGATAGCGGCGATGATCTTCTCTTCAGGGATATCCTGACCGTCGAGATACATCTCCATCAGCTCATCATCGAAGTTTGCGGCACTCTCCAGCATCTTGTCACGCCATTCATTAGCCTCGTCAACAAGGTCAGCCGGGATTTCCTCAACATCATACTCTGCACCCATGGTCTCATCATGCCAAAGGATTGCCTTCATCTTAATCAAGTCAACGACTCCCTTGAAGTTCTCCTCTGCACCGATAGGAATCTGTACAGGACATGGGTTAGCACCCAGGATGTCTTTCATCTGCTGGACAGTCTCATAGAAGTCTGCTCCCGAACGGTCCATCTTGTTGACATAACCGATACGTGGAACATTATATTTGTCAGCCTGGCGCCATACTGTCTCTGACTGTGGCTGTACACCGTCAGCGGCTGAGTATGTTGCGATAGCACCGTCAAGCACACGCAGGGAGCGCTCCACCTCAGCGGTGAAGTCAACGTGTCCTGGAGTGTCAATCAGGTTTATCTTGTATGTCTTGTCCTTATAGTTCCAGTTACATGTTGTAGCAGCAGAGGTAATAGTAATACCACGCTCCTGCTCCTGTGCCATCCAGTCCATAGTAGCGGCACCGTCATGTACCTCACCAATCTTATGAGTCTTACCTGTATAGAACAAGATACGCTCAGATGTTGTTGTCTTACCGGCATCGATATGAGCCATGATACCGATATTTCTTGTCAAATGTAAATCGCGATTTGCCATCTTAATTTCCCTTTTATCTTTTTACCTTTTTTCTAATTAAAATCTGAAATGTGCAAATGCGCGGTTAGCCTCAGCCATACGGTGCATATCCTCCTTACGCTTGAAGGCACCACCTTGGTTGTTGTATGCATCCATAATCTCTGCGGCAAGCTTCTCTGCCATACCTTTACCACTACGCTTACGTGCGAAGGCAATCATATTCTTCATAGAAACGCTCTCCTTGCGGTCAGGACGAATCTCTGTCGGAACCTGGAATGTGGCACCACCGATACGACGGCTCTTTACCTCAACCTGTGGGGTAATGTTGTCAAGAGCCTGCTTCCATATTTCCAGGACAGGCTTCTCATTATCCTTCATCTTGGTTCCTACGATGTCAAGAGCAGTATAGAATATCCTATATGAGATATTCTTCTTGCCATCAAACATAAGGTGGTTTACAAACTTTGACACTTTGGTGTCATTGAACTTAGGGTCTGGAAGGACCAGACGCTTCTTTGGTTTTGCTTTTCTCATTTTATTATTTAAATTTATATTCTGCGGAGGCTGTCATTTTGTACGTCTTCAGTGCCCACTCCAGGGCATTTACTCAACCTATTTAAACTTTCTCCAGCAAAACGTTATTTCCAAAAAATCCTCTTTTCATTTAAGCCCCAAGTTCCCAGCCATCTCCGACTGTGAACTTGCGGCATTGTCCTATTGGCTTATTTCTTAGCCTTTGGACGCTTAGCACCATACTTGGAACGACGCTGTGTACGGTTTGCTACACCGGCGGTATCCAATGTACCACGAACGATGTGATAACGTACACCTGGCAGGTCCTTTACACGACCGCCACGTACCAGAACGATACTGTGCTCCTGAAGGTTGTGTCCCTCTCCTGGTATGTAGGAGTTCACTTCCTTCTGGTTTGTCAAACGAACACGGGCAACCTTACGCATTGCCGAATTAGGCTTCTTAGGTGTGGTTGTATAGACACGAACACAGACTCCACGGCGCTGTGGACATGAATCCAAAGCTGGAGACTTGCTCTTTTCTATTGCCACTTTCCTGCCTTTTCTTACTAACTGTGAAATAGTAGGCATAATTTTACTTTTTTAATTTATATATTTATTTTGTTTATTATCAAGCGTTTAGACCCGTCTTCGCTATCCAACAGAACACACTGGGACGCTAAAAGACATTTCGGGCTGCAAAGGTACAACTTTTTTCTTTAGTCACCTAATTAATCAAAAGATAATAACTGTCTGTAATTTAAGTTTTAAGAATAAATAACATTGGTTTACATAAATTACACATAGATAGAGTTCACATATATCGCGATTACGTAATGACGAAATGACGAGACCTCGTAATAACGTTATAACGAAATGTCGCAATAACGAAACCACCCAACGGCATCATCAAAAAAAATAACAGAAAAGTTGTTTGGTTTTGTTTTTTTTTATATCTTTGCGACATATACATATCTATTCCACATAGACAGGAAAAATTGAATGTGGATAAGACAGTTGACATCTGAGACAATTTACACCTTATTAAATATATTAAAAACAAGAAATCATGATAGCAGGATTTATTATTTTAGCGCTAATCATTGTCGTTGGAATGTATTTTGTAAGTACACAACGGTCATTGGTTCAGCTTGATGAGAACTGTAAAAACGCTCTTAGTCAGATTGAAGTGCAGTTAAACTCTCGCTGGGACGCACTGCTCGCATTGGCAAAGACCGCGGCACAGTATGCTAAGCATGAGAGTGAGACTCTTATCAACACCATCAATGCCCGCAGACAGGCGAACGTCACCACAGCACAGGACGTCAACCAGCAACAAGGCGAGCTTACCCAAGTCATGGGACGTCTCATGGCTATCGGAGAGGCATATCCTGACCTGAAAGCCAACGACATGTTTGGAAAGACTATGGACAGCGTCAACTCATACGAGGAAAACGTACGTCTGTCACGTATGGTTTACAATGACACCGCAACCAAGCTGAACAGAGCCGTACGCATGTGGCCGTCATCCATCGTGGCATCCATGCTTCACTTTGCCGAGCGCGACTACCTGAAGGTAGACAAAGCCGAAAAGAAAGACATGCCAAACCTATTTGAGTAAGCCACGATGAAACGTATTCTCCTGATACTCGCGCTGCCGCTGATGCTGCTGACAGCTGCCGCCCAGCACACACTGGACGACATCAATATCACTGTGGAGCTTAAGGACAACGGTGACGCGCGTATCACGGAAGAACGCAAGATGAATGTCGTAAGTGAGGGCACTGAGGGGTATATTGTCATACAGAACCTGACAGACAGTGAGGTAAGAGACCTGGCTGTCAAAGACGAGAGGGGTAACGTATTCGTCACCGAGCCTGGTGACTGGGACATCGACCGTTCGCGAGCCGCAAAGGCACACCGTTGCGGTATCCACCGCACCAGTAAGGGTTATGAGCTTTGCTGGGGCTTAGGAGAGGAAGGCGACAGAGTATACACCGTGGAATATACCGTCACCTCACTTGTGAAGTCATACGATGATGCTGATGGCTTCAACTTCATGTTCGTTGCCAGGAAGCTTAAGCCGCAACCGCAGCATGTGCGGTTAAGCATCAGCAAAGCCGACTCACCTTTCAACCTCAGCAGCACACAGATCTGGGGTTTCGGCTTCAAGGGAAACATAAACATCATTGACGGAAAAGTGGTAGAGGAGACCACCGAGCCTTTCAGTAGTGAGTCGTCCATGATAGCATTGGTACGTTTCGACAAAGGAATCTTCCACCCTTCCGTGACCATTAACGAAAGCTTTGAGAATGTTATCGACAGGGCAAAGGAAGGCAGCGACTATGGTGATGATGACGACGAGGGGGGAGGCGGAGACTTAACCTGGGATGAGATCTGGTCAATCATTATTACAATACTGATTGTCGGACCTGTACTTGTCATCACGTTTATCATCGAGCCTATAAAGGCACGCAAGCTCCGTAAGCGCCTCCTTGGAGACGAGAAACTTATGCCATGGTATCGCAACACTCCTGTCAATGGCGAGCTGCTTAGGGCTAACAACATCATGAATGCCCTTTACAACAACTCCACATGCGATAACCTCATGGCTGCGCACATACTGCGCTTTATCTACAAGAAAATCATCGTCATTACGACGGCGCCAAACTGGAGAGGCAAGCCCACCAAGATGCTTGCGATAAAAGAGTATAACATCACCCCACGCACAGCCGACGAGCTGCTCAGTGTTGAGATTCATAACCTACTATACACTGCCGCTGGTGACGACCATATCCTTCAGCCAAAGGAATTGAAAAATTACATCAAGAGACATGCGGAGTCATTGCAGCCGCTGGTCAAGAAGATGCAAACCAAGGCTAAAGGCAATAGCATCAGTGAGGAAGAGGCAAAGCAAGTGGTTGGTTTGAAGAAGTTCCTTGAGGAATTCACCCTTTCCGGCGAACGCCACGTTGAGGAAGTGACCCTTTGGAAGAACTATCTGATTTTCGCAACCCTGTATGGCATTGCCGATCAAGTGCGCAAAGACATGAAGGCTATGTGCCCAGAGTATATGGAGATGGACAGCATTGCCAATGCGATGGTCAACAATACCGAGGATGCCATCCTCTTTAACAACCTGATGATGACAGGTGCGTCCACATCCAGCTTCGTATCGTCAGCCCTCAGCCGCTCGTCCGGCGGAGGTGGTTCTGTCTCCTTCGGTGGAGGTGGTGGCTTCAGCGGAGGTGGCTCTGGCGGCGGTGCCAGATAAACCCCAGAGGGACCTCGTTATAACGTTATGACGAAATGACGGAATAACGACACATCGGAATAACGAAATTACGAAGAAAAAAAATAATCTTTTCACTAAATTATTAACCCAAAAAACAAAACAACATGGAGAATTTAAATGCAACGGCAACCCCAATGATGTCATTCATGGATGCCATTAAGACATGTTTCCAAAAGTATGCAAACTTCAACGGTCGCGCACGCCGCTCTGAGTTCTGGTGGTTCTACCTCCTTAACTGCATCCCAGGTTGGATCATCTCCGGTCTTGCACAATGGAAAATGTCAAAGGCAGCTGAATTAGAAGCACAGATCTACGACTCACTCTTCGACCAGAGCAAGCAGGCTGCAATCATGGAGCAGGCAGAGTCTGTAGACGCAATCTTCTTCCCCTGTGCTATTATCTTTGGTATTATATCATTGGCTATGCTTATCCCAATGCTCGCCGCATGGGTACGCCGTCTGCACGACATTGGCAAGAGCGGTCACATGCTGTGGCTCATTCTTGTTTGCGGTATCGGTGGTCTCATCCCACTGCTTATGTGTATCAAGGACGGTGATCCTGCTCCAAACCAGTATGGTGAGTCACCGAAGTATGTTGCATAAAGAAACATCGTAATAACGTTATAACGTAATAACGAAAAAACTACCAAGAGGCACGGAGAACATTACGTTCTGCCGTGCCTCTTGCTATATTGTTGGATAGCGGCACTCGTCTGTGCCCCTTGCTTTTTATAAAGCTCCGCCTATGCCTAATTCCTTTTATGCGTCGCCCTTAGGTCCGAACGGTGCTATTGTGCGGGGTTGCTGGTTTGGCATCTTTATTGCCCCGAATTCATTTTCATACTTCATCACGTTTTCCTGCAAGGCACCGAGAAGTCTCTTTGCATGCTCAGGAGCCAGTAACACACGGCTGCGCACCTGTGCCTTTGGGATCCCCGGAAGCATTGATGCGAAGTCAATTATGAATTCCGAGCTGGAGTGTGAGATGATAGCGAAGTTTGAATACACCCCCTGTACCACATCCTGTGGCAGGTCTATCTGGAGTTGTGGTCCTTGATTGTTGTTTTTATTATCCATGATTTTACTATTGTTGTTATTATATTATGTCCTATCGACTGCTATTATAAAAAGTACAGCTGATTGCAAAGGTAACAACAAAAGAGGAAAGAACCAAATAATAATTAGAATAATTTGTTTTCCTAACAGATTGTTTGGGACGGAGTGGGACAATGATTTGGACGGAGTGGGACTGGGTGGGACGGAGTGGGACAATGAAACAGAGGCGGCTCCGTTGGAACCGCCCCTGTTGATACTTGTATGATGTGTCAAGCGACACCTTATTATATTATATATATTCAGTTACTCACCTTTCGCAAGCTCTGAAGCTATATATACCTCTTACTGGTTGACAACCTTCTTTGTTGAGCCGTCGCTCATGCGGAGGATGTTGACA
>ERZ842401.1080-NODE-1080-length-39942-cov-6.207988_pt1 | contig 39942 bp, 36 predicted proteins | sample MGYA00521270_ERZ842401 | MGnify/ENA primary metagenome ERZ842401 (study PRJEB31892, sample SAMEA3878208) | bioreactor metagenome | biome: Moose rumen | place: Sweden | collected 2011-10 | study: EMG produced TPA metagenomics assembly of the PRJEB12797 data set...
TTTGTTTCCTTAGCTTCACCCTTTGAGAGAGCCGCCGCGTATCCGTCGCAGCCCGAATATCCGCAGGCGCCGCAGTTCGCTCCGGGAAGGCAGGCTCTGATTTTTTCCTGCTTTTCGTCAACGGGAACAGCCATAACTATTGAAGCAATAGCAAGTATAAGTCCCGCAACAAGTCCGAGGGCGGCAAGTAAAATGATAGCTAATAAAATAGGATTCATTACATTCGCACCCCCTTAACCGAATATGCCTTCAACAAGGCCCGTAAAGCCTAAGAAGGAAAGCGAAACAAGCGAAGCGGCAACAAGAGTGGAGGGCAGTCCCTTTAAGAATTTCGGGATTTCTGCTGACTCAAGTCTTTCCCTTACGCCCGAGAACATAACCATTGCTACAAGGTAACCGAGACCGCACGCGACAGCGTTTACAAGTGACTGACCGTAGCTTAACTGCTCGTCAATATTGAGAATTGTAACGCCGAGAATTGCGCAGTTCGTGGTAATGAGCGGAAGATAAATACCAAGCGCGCTGTAAAGCGAGGGGATAAATTTCTTCATCGCGATTTCAACAAACTGAACGAGAGTGGCGATTACAAGAATGAAAACAATTGTCTGTAAATATCCTAAATCGTGCTTGTCAAGAAACGTGTTAAGAGGATATGTAGCCGCCGTTGCCATAACCATAACAAAAATTACCGCAAGCGACATACCGACTGCCGTTTTCGTCTTTTTCGATACGCCAAGGAACGGACAGATACCGAGGAATTTTGACAAAATGTAGTTGTTTGTGAAAATACCCGTAAGTATTATTGCAAAGAAGCTGTAGTCTTTCATTCTGCAGTCGCCTCCTTTGCAGTATTTTCTTCACATTTTTCCTTGTCGATAAGCGCTATTTTACAGCTTTGAGCCATCGGACATTCACTGCAACCCTTAAGCTCCGCCTTCGGAACGCCTTTCTTTTCGGCAAGCTTATTTGCGCACGCCATAAGAAGACCGAATACAAAGAAGCCGCCGGGAGCGAGAATAAATACCGTCATCGCAGGCATATTTTCGGGGAAAATCCTGTGACCGTAGAATGCGCCCGAGCCGAAGAACTCTCTAATTGTGCCCATAAGGAACAGCGCGACCGTAAAGCCAACGCCCATACCTACGCCGTCAACAGCTGAAGCGATAACCCTGTTTTTACCTGCGTATGCCTCGGCTCTGCCGAAGATAATGCAGTTTACAACGATAAGGGGAAGATATACGCCCAATTGCTTATCGATTTCGGGAAGAAACGCTTTAACCAGCATTTGTACTATAGTCGTAAACGAAGCGATAACAACTATGTATGACGGAATTCTTACCTTATCGGGAATGAGCTTGCGAAGAGCCGAAATAACGATATTTGAGCAGATGAGAACAAATGAAGCCGAAAGACCCATGCCTATTGCGCTTTCAACCGAGGTCGTAACCGCAAGGGTAGGGCAGGTGCCGAGCACCAGACGAAGAACGGGATTTTCTTTTATAAGACCCTTTGTAAATTCCTTGTATAAAGGTTTTTTCTTATCAGCCATTATTCTCACCTCCTGTCAATTTTTCAAAGCTCTCAATTGCATTGTTTACGCCGAGCGTAACCGCCTTTGAGGTTATTGTTGCGCCCGTGAGCGCCTGAATTTCATTTTCTCCGGGGTTATTTTTCGCAACCCCTATGCCGCCGCTCATATCCTTATACTGTTCAAGGAACCACGGCTGATTTTTTGCGTTCATTCCGAGTCCTGCGGTTTCACTCAATTCCGTTATTTCAACGCCGTGAACCGTGCCGTCGGAGTTAATGCCGACCGTCATATAAATCGTTCCGCCGTAGCCCTTTGTCTGTTCGGGGAAGATGTAGCCGACTGTTTCGCCGTTTTCGTCATAGCCTTCGTAATAGACTATGCCGTCCTTTTCCTTTTCTTCGGAAAAGCTTTTTGCAGTGTCAAGCACCTTTGTTCTCGCCGCGGCTTCAGCTTCAAGCGTGAGGGTTTTTATTTTATCCGCGGTGGCTTTGTTTGTAAGTCCGAGAAGGAATGTGAATACGATACATATTACAAACAGTGAGAAGACGGGGATGAAAACGTCTTTAAAAAGATTTGCCTTTTTCATTGCGCCGCCTCCTTTGCCTTCTTTTCCTTAACCGTGCCGAAGGGCTTCGGGGTGGTGAACTTTTCGATTTGAGGAACAAGAATGTTCATAATGATAATCGAGAAAGAAACGCCCTCGGGAAGAGAACCGAACAGCCTTATGACTGACGTTATAATTCCGCAGCCGACTGCAAATATAACCTGTCCCTTGAAATTGACGGGCGAGGTGGTGTAATCCGTCGCCATAAATATTGCGCCCAGCAGCAGTCCGCCCGAAAGCACCTCGTAGGCTACAAAGGTGAGATCTCCTTTGCTTGCAATAAGCATTATCAGCGCTACGGTACCTACAAAGCAGAGCGGAATCGTCGCTTTTATGACTCTTCTTATGAGAAGGTAAATAAATCCGAAGATGAGCGCTATTGCACAAACCTCGCCTATTGAGCCCTGACGGATGCCGAGAAGCATTTCAATAAGCCTCGGAAGCTGAACATCCGAAGCGGGATTGCCGAGAACCGAAAGGGGAGTAGCGGTAGTGACAATATCCGCGCCCTTGTGCTGCCACGCAAACGGCATACCGTATTTTGACATCTGAACGGGGAAGGAAACCATAAGAACAATTCTTCCGACCAACGCAGGGTTTACAAAGTTCTGACCTATTCCGCCAAAGAACTGTTTTGCAACGATTATTGCAACCGCCGCGCCGATAACCACCATTGCAAGCGGAATATCAACGGGAAGGTTAAATGCAAGAAGCATACCCGTTACAACCGCGCTTAAGTCCGCGAGCGTGTTATGACGCTTCATAATTTTTCTTGAAACGTACTCAAAGCCTACGCAGGAAAGAACGCTTACAGCCGTAACGAGGAGCACCCGAAGACCGAATATGTAAACGGAGGCCAAAAGCGAGGGAACCATTGCGATAATTACGTCAAGCATAATGCCCGTAACGGTGTCGCTTGAGCGAAAATGCGGTGACGCGCTGACGTTTAAGAGTCTTTTTTCTTCACTCATTTCTTATTTGCCTCCTCTCTTAAAAGATGCTTTGCCTCTCTCATTGACTGAACAAGCGGCTTGCCTGCAGGACAGCTGTACGCGCATGAGCCGCATTCCATACATACCATTACGCCCGTGCTCTTAAGGCTTTCAACATCTCTTGCCAGAGCAAAACGGTCAATAAGCGTGGGCATAAGCGACATTGGGCACCCGTTTGCGCACCTGCCGCAGCGTATGCAGTCGCGTTCCTTTTTGTAGACATTTTCTTTCTTTGTGAAAGCAAGAATTGCGTTATTCTGTTTAAGCACGGGGAACTCGGTGCCGATAACCGCAACGCCCATCATCGGACCACCCGTAATGATTTTTGCAGGCTCCTCCTTGAAGCCGCCGCAGAAATCAATAATATCCTGAAGCGAGGTTCCGACGGGAACGCGGACGTTTTTCGGGTTTTTAATAGCCGAGCCGTCAACTGTCAGCGAGCGGCTGACAAGAGGTCTGCCCGTTCTTAAATATCTTCCGATAAAGCCTACGGAGCCGACGTTCATTACAACGCAGCCGACGTCTGCAGGCAATTTTCCGGGCGGCACCTTTCTGCCCGTAGCGGACTGAACCATCATTTTTTCCGCGCCCTGGGGATATTTTGATTTAAGGGTCATAACCTTGACCTTGTCGCCGATATCCCTTTCGTCGTGGGCGATTTCGTTAAGAATTTTTATAGCGTCCGGCTTGTTGTCCTCAACCGCAATAACAACCTGTTCAAAGCCGAGGTACTTTTGAAGCTCATAAACGCCTGCAAGAATATTTCTTGAATTGTCAATACACTCTCTGTAGTCAACCGTGATATACGGCTCGCACTCCGCGGCATTGATTACAAGGGTATCTATTCCGGCGTCGGGCTTAAAGGCGAGCTTGACGTGGGTCGGAAAGCCTGCTCCGCCCAAGCCTACAAGTCCGGATTCCCTTATAGCCTTTAAAAATTCCTCTCTTGAATTGATGACGGGCGGCTTGACGCTTTCGTGAAGCCTCATTTCACCGTCGTTCTCAATAAAAACTGCCGTGACGGGCATACCCGTGGCTGTTTTTATCTCTTTTATGGCAGTAACCTTGCCCGATACGGATGAATGTATCGGAGCGCTGACAAATGCGTCTGTGTCGCCGATTTTCTGACCGACCTCGACTGTGTCGCCGACCTTGACTATCGGTTGACACGGCGCGCCGATGTGCTGCTGCATGGGAAGCACAACCTGCTTTGGCGCAGCAATGCGTTCAACGGGCATATCCTTGGTGTTCTTGTTGTGAGAAACCCTGACGCCTCCGCGCACTTGCTTTACTGCGTGCAAGATGCCGTTTGCCATATATTAACCCCCTTTTGAAGTGTTTAAATTTAATTTATTAACAGCGGGCAAAATAATTTTGAAAATCACGCCCGTGAGAATACCCGAAACAATGCCGAAAAGAATTAAGAACGGCGCGTAGCCGAATACCGCTGAACTTCCGACAATGAAAAAAGATACAATTAACTGACCGAAATTGTGCATTAAGGCGCTTATTACGGAAATACCCGTAAGTCCGATTTTTTCTTTGAATTTAAAGAGAATATACATCGCCGCGCCGCTTAAAAGCCCTCCGCAAAGGCTCATAAAAAACGCCGTCACGCCCCGTGTGACAAGGGCAAACAGGGCTTTTAAAACCGCTATGTATAACGCCGCAGGAAGCCCGAGAGAGCAGGCGGCAAACATCGTTACAATATTTGCAAGTCCCGGCTTTGCGCCCGGCGGAAGAAACGGCAGGGCAGGCAGCAGGCTTTCAATAAACGAAAGCGAAAGCGCCAGCGCGCCCATAATACCGTAAAGAGCAATTTTATTTGAAATGTTTTTCTTCATATTTTTTCCTAATACGAAACGGCGTCAACCTGATTTTCTTTTCCGCCGCCGAGAGTGATAACCGTTTTCGTCGGCACGCAAACGGCAGTGTCGCCGGTGTGGGTTAATTTTCCGCATTTTACGCAAAGCTTATCCGGACAGGAAGCATCAAAAAAAGAAATCGCATTTTTTTCAACGAGTATTACCGCGTTGTCAAGCTTTAATTCATAGCTTTCCTCAACTGCTGAAAGGTCAATTTCTTTTACGGCTTTTCCGTTCTGATAAACGAAAGCGGTGAGCTTTTCTTCAGAAAAAAGCTTCGGCAAAAGTAAAACAAGGCTGACGGCAAGTAAAACAGCGAGAATAATTATATCCGCTTTTCTTATGAGTTTAAGCTTCATATTCGCTCACCGTAAAGCCCTCGTCGGTAAGGGTAAAATCATTTTTAATTCTTTCGCTTATCTTGACGCTTTTATCCTTGAAAACAAAAATTGCGTCTGCGCTGTTTTCTTTAAGTAAGGAAAGCGATTTTTCATTAAAGCCGAGAACAAAGCACGCCGTCGAAAGCGCGTCGCTCTTTGAGCCGTTATCGCATATTACCGTAACGCCCGAAAGCTCATTTTCAACGGGATAACCGGTTGTGCAGTCAAGCAGGTGGTGATATGTTTTTCCGTCCTTTTCAAAGACTTTTTCGTAATTTCCCGAGGTGGAAATGAAAGCGTCAGAGGTAGAAAAAACCGCGAAATAATCGTTTTCGTTTCCAAACGGATTTCTTATACCGACCCTTATTTTTCTGTCCTTTGCGGTGTTTCCCTTTGCGTAAATGCTTCCGCCGACGGCAACAACCGCGTTTTCAATTTTGTTTTCGTTTAATATTTCAACCGCCCTGTCGCACGCAAGTCCCTTGCCTATTGAGCCAAGGTCAAGCACTGCGCCGCCCGAAAGAGAGGCTTTTCCGTTTTCTATTTTAAAATTATTTTCACTTACCGTTTTTAATGCCTTAAGAACATCTTCATTCCCGGGAACTATGTTTTTACCCGAATCAAAGTCCCACAGCCTTGAGAGCGCGCCGACCGTAAGCGTTGCTTTACCGTCCGTTTTTGAATAGATTTTGTCGGCTGCTTCAATTGCCGAAGCCTCAAACGGGTCAAAAACAACATCTTTTCCGCTGTTGAGAGAAGAAACAAGGGAATTTTCATCCTTGTTTGAAAGAATTTTGTCAAGCTTCTGCGCTTCGTCAATTATTTTTTGCGCCGTTTCTTCGCCCGAGGGAGCGCCGAACGTTTTAACCGTTACAACCGAACCCATTGCAAAGCCGATTTTACTGTTTTCGGCGAAGCTTTCACCGTTTTTATACACAAAAAATCCGACCACTGCCAGAACAGCCACAACTAAAACGGCAACAGTCGAGATAATAGCTTTCGATTTTTTCGATTTTTTCACCGAAAAATCACCCCACTGAAATTAGTATATATTATACTATAATAAAGCGATAAAATTCAACTATTATTTTATATAACAATGCTGTAAATTTTTAGTGGATTTTTACAAAATATTGTGTTAAAATATTAACATATTACATAGATTTTGAGGCGGTATAATGAGCTTTAATCTTGAAAAACCCGTAAAGGTGATTTCGGGCGAAAACGCGGTTTTAAATAATGGGGAAAGGCTTTCCCGTTTCGGTAAAAAATGCCTTATTGTAACCTCGGGCACTGCGGCTGAAAAAAGCGGAGCGCTTAAGGAGGTTATCGGCGTTTTAAAATCAAATAAAATCAGTCTTTTGGTATTTGATTCGGTAACTCAGAACCCAAAAACTTCGGAGTGCTTTGAGGCAGGGCGTATTGCCAAAAGATTCGGCGCGGATTTTATTGTCGGTATCGGCGGCGGTTCGCCGCTTGACGCGGCAAAGGCTGTCGGCGTTTATGCCGCAAATCCTAAAATAAGTTCGCCTGACCTTATTTACACCGAGCCCGTTGAAAATAAGCCGCTTCCCGTTGTTCTTATCGGCACGTCCGCAGGCACGGGCAGCGAGGTTACGGGCGTTTCCGTACTTACAAATACAAACGGAAAAAAGAAAAGCGTAAAGGGTGAAAATTACTACGCTTCATTGGTTTTGGCAGACAGCAAATACACTTATTCTCTCCCTTATTCCGTAACCGTTTCGACGGCGCTTGACGCGCTTTGCCACGCGGTTGAAAGCTTCCTTTCAAAAAAGGCTGACGGTCTTTCCCGGGAATACTCAAAAAAGGCGGTTTCGCTTTTGTGGGAACAGCTCGTTTTTCTTGAAAAAGAAAAAACTCTGCCCAACGAAAGGCAGAGGGATATTCTCTATGACGCTTCTCTTTACGCAGGACTTGCAATTGAAAAAACGGGTTGCTGCTTTCCGCACACTGTCGGCTATTTTCTTACCGAAAAGCACGCCGTTCCCCACGGAAAGGCATGCGCGGTATTTCTCCCGGAATATGTAAAACGGGGACTTGAATTTGATGAGGAAAATGCAAAAACCATTTTGTCGGTAATGAACACCGATTTTTCCTCATTTGAAAAAACGGTTATGTCTCTTGCGGACGTTAAAATTTGTCTTGATGAAAAGGAACTTGAAAATTATCTTCCGAACTGGGAAAACGCAGGAAATTTTGACAATTCTCCGGGCGGCTTTACCGCAAATCAGGCAAGGGATTTAATAATACGGCTCTTTTCCTAAAGCTTTTTATAAACAGTTACGTCAAAAACCGTCTGTATTTTCAGGCGGTTTATATTTTTCAGCTTGTTCTGGTCGTTTATGCCCGTTTTGTAATAGTACGGCGTCATCATAAAAAGGTTTTGTATGTCCCGGTTATTATCTATTTCAATTACATTTTCCAGTCGCGTTTCCTCTTTAATTTCAAAGCCGTCAAGAGCCTTGTTGAGAGTATCGTTTTTAATGGGATTATCATAAACCGCTTTTTTGAGTTCAAAAAGATGCTCTTCGCCGGGTGTGACGCAAATGAGAATCGAGTTATCCTTAAGTACCCTTGAATACTCCTTTAAAGCGAGCGGAGAAAAGATGTTAAGAAGAATATCAATCGTCTTTTCCTTTACGGGCAGGTCGAAAACGGACGCAACCGCGCAGGAAACCCCGTCAGTCCTTTTCAGGGTGTATTTTACAGCGTCCTTCGATATGTCAACGGCGCCGATAGAAGCGTTAATGTTATTTGATTTAAGTAAAGTAGAAATACTTGACAGGTAGTACCCGTCACCGCAGCCTGCGTCAAGAATAACGCAGCCGTCAAAGGCGTATTTTAAAACCGCTTCGGATATAAAATCACAAAGATTTTTATAGTAACCTTTGTCCAGGAAGCCTTGACGCGCCTGAATCATAAGCTTGTCGTCCCCGTGGCGTGACGAAGAGGATTTTTGACTTAAAAGCAGGTTGACATAGCCCTGCTTCGCCTTGTCAAAGCAGTGGGAGTTTTCACATTCGACAGTATTGTTTTTGTCAAGCATATTGCCTTTACACACCGGGCAGGAGAAAAAATAATTCTTATTCATATTACCTCGCGGATTTTCCTTTTATAAAAGCATAATACACGCCCTGTAACCGCTTTGTCAATTAAAAGATATTTATTTTTTCGGTTATTTGTTGACAAAAAAAGCAAAATAGAATAAAATATACCGAGATAAAAAAGCAACGGCAAAGAGAAGTAGCGCCCCACTGTCTGAAAGAGAACCTCCGTCATCGGCTGTAAGCGGAGGGCAGATAAGAGACGTGAAATGCACTTTGCGGCAGGCAGGGGGAAATACCTGCACGGGTGACTTCCGTTATAGGTTTTTGAGTTATAAAAAAGAGTGGAACCGCGTTTATGACGCCTCTGTATTTTTACAGAGGTCTTTTTTATTGTTTTGCGGAGGTAAGCAATGTTTGAAAGAATGAAAGAGGATATAAGGACCGTGCGTGAGCGCGACCCTGCTTCAAGAAGCGATTTTGAAGCGTTTTTCCTGTACCCCGGTATGAAGGCGATAAGAATGCACCGCAGGGCGAACCGCTTTTACCGTCATAATATGAAATTCATTGCGCGCTGGATTTCCCAACGCGCGGCGCATAAAACGGGTATTGAAATTCACCCTGCCGCTAAAATCGGCAGACGCTTTTTCATAGACCACGGTACGGGAGTCGTTATAGGAGAGACGACCGAAATCGGCGACGACGTTACGCTTTATCAGGGCGTAACACTCGGCGGAACGGGTAAGGACACGGGCAAACGCCATCCGACAATAGGAAATAACGTAATGGTCGGAGCCGGAGCAAAGGTTCTCGGTCCCGTTAAAATCGGCGATAACGTTAAAATTGCCGCAGGCGCAGTTGTGCTTGACGAGATACCGTCCAACACTACCGCAGTCGGCGTGCCTGCAAGGGTTGTAAGAATGAACGGTGAGAGGGTTGATTACCTTGACCAGGTCGATATTCCCGACCCGATTCAGCAGGAGATAGACGAACTGCAAAAGCAGATAGATGAACTTAAAAAACTCACCCAAAAATAAGGAGAAGGAAAATGAGAATTTATAATACGCTTTCAAGAACAAAGGAAGAGTTAGTCCCCATAAAGCAAGGCGAATACAAAATTTACGCCTGCGGACCGACTGTATATAATTTTATCCATATCGGAAACGCGCGTCCGCTTTGCGTTTTTGACGTACTGCGCCGTTACCTTGAATACAAGGGCAACAAGGTCACCTTTGTTCAGAATTTTACGGATATTGACGATAAAATCATTAAAAGAGCTATTGAGGAGAACTCCGATTACAAGACGGTTTCCGAAAAGTATATTGAGGAGTTCTGGACGGACGCAAAGGGGCTTAACGTAAGGGAAGCTACCGTTCACCCGAAGGCGACGGAAAATATTGACGAAATAATAAATATCATCAGTACGCTTGTTGAAAAGGGCTACGCTTATCCTGCCGAAAACGGCGACGTGTATTTTTCACCAAAGGAGTTTGACGAATACGGAAAGCTTTCTCATCAGCCGCTTGAGGATCTGGAAGCAGGCGCAAGAATAAATATCGGCGAGGTTAAAAAGGACCCGATGGACTTTGCCCTCTGGAAAGCGGCAAAGCCCGGCGAGCCTTACTGGGAAAGTCCGTGGGGCAACGGAAGACCCGGCTGGCATATTGAGTGCTCGGCGATGGTAAGAAGATATCTCGGCACAACCATTGACATTCACTGCGGCGGTCAGGATTTGATTTTCCCCCATCACGAAAACGAAATTGCCCAAAGCGAGTGCTGCAACGGCGCTCCCTTTGCCCGTTATTGGATGCACAACGGCTATATAAACGTTGACAATGTTAAGATGTCAAAGTCCTTAGGCAATTTCTTTACGGTTCGTGACGTTGCCGAAAAGTACGGTTATGAGCCTATCCGTTATCTTATGATTTCTTCTCAGTACAGGGGACCGATAAATTACAGCATTGATATTATTGAGCAGTGCAAGGCGTCTCTTTCACGTCTTTACACCTGCCGCGACAGCCTTGATTTTGCGCTTAAAAACGCGGCTGAGGGCGAAGATGACCTTGAAAGAATTAAGAGCATTCTCTCTTTGCGTCAGAAGCAGTTTGACGAGGCAATGGAGGACGACCTTAACACTGCCGACGCGCTGGCGGCTGTATTTGAGCTTGTAAGGGATATAAATATCAACGTAATTGAAAACAACGCTTCAAAGGCTGCAACGGAATATGCAACAGAGCTTTTTGACACTCTTACGGGCGTACTCGGACTTGTCTATAACCGAAAGACCGAAAGCCTTGACGGAGAAATTGAAAAGCTCATTGAAGAAAGAAATGAGGCAAGAAAGAACCGCGACTGGGCGACTGCCGACAGAATCCGTGACGAACTCAAGGCCGAGGGTATTGTCCTTGAGGACACGCCCCAGGGCGTAAAATGGCACAGGGAATAACCGTCATCTGAAGCATTTATATTTCTTTATTAAACATAATCAAAAAGGCTCTCTTGTGCAATGCAAGGGAGCCTTTTTCTTGTCATTCTGAACTCAGCGAAGAATCTCAACCTTAAAGAGCCTTCCCCTTGAGGGGAAGGTGGCACGCGATAGCGTGACGGATGAGGTGTGTAGGGGACGGGTCCCCCGTCCCGAATAAAAAAGATATAATCCAATGGGTCGGGAAACCCGACCCCTACGTTATGCAGATGATTATTAAACCCGTAGGGGCGTACTGTGTACGCCCGTAAAGTCAGATAAAAATAACGGGCGGTTATTACCGCCCGTGAAATAAATTCTTTCGAATTTGTGAAATGTTGTTGTTAAACAACGTGAAGTACGTTTCAAAGAAAACGCGTGAAATGTTCCTGCGGAACGATGAAATGTGAATTTAAATGCTTTCGTAGGGGACGGGTCCCCCGTCCCGAATAAAAAAGATATAATCCAATGGGTCGGGAAACCCGACCCCTACGTTATGCAGATGATTATTAAACCCGTAGGGGCGTACTGTGTACGCCCGTAAAGTCAGATAAAAATAACGGGCGGTTATTACCGCCCGTGAAATAAATTCTTTCGAATTTGTGAAATGTTGTTGTTAAACAACGTGAAGTACGTTTCAAAGAAAACGCGTGAAATGTTCCTGCGGAACGTTAAATTGTCATTCTGAGCGTCAGCGAAGAATCTCAACCGATTCGTAGGGGACTTCATCGACCGTCCCGAAAAGCCTTCCCCTTGAGGGGAAGGGGGACCGCTTGCGGTGGATGAGGTGTGATATAAATAAAACTCTTCCACCTCATCAGTCAACCTGTCGGTTGACAGCTTCCCCTCAAGGGGAAGCTAAAACCTTGCTATCTATATCGCCACCGCGCCAAATGAGAGCCGTCTTTGTTTTTCTTTTACGGGTTAAGGCAAATGCCGTTCTTGTCGAATTTATAGGTTTTCTTACCTATTTTTAACGACTTGTTTGCGACCATAACGCCGTCCGAGCCGAAATAGAAATATGCAGTCTTACCTTTTTCGTTGTGCATTTTCTGCCAGCCCGTGCGCATTAAGCCGTCGGAGCCGAAATAGTATTTATTTGCCACGCCCTTGGAGTTCTTAATCGTCTGCCAGCCCGTGCGCATATAGCCGTTATCTCCGAAATAGAAATACGCCGTGTCGCCCTTGCTGTTGCGCATTTTCTGCCAGCCTGTACGCATTGTGCCGTTCGGGTTGAAGCAGTATCTGTATTCAACGCCCTTGGAGTTCTTTATCGTCTGCCAGCCCGTAACCATAACGCCGTCCGTGCCGAAATAGTATTTGTACGCAACGCCTTTGGAATTCTTAATTGTCTGGAAGCCTGTGCGCATATATCCGTTATCGCCGAAATAGTATTTGTTGGCGACGCCCTTTGAGTTCTTTATTGTTTGCCAACCTGTAAACATTACGCCGTTGGAGGGGTTGAAATAGTATTTATATGCAACTCCCTTGGAGTTTTTAATTGACTGCCAACCCGTAAGCATTACGCCGTTGGAGGGATTAAAGTAATACTTGTATGCAACACCCTTGGAGTTTTTAATTGACTGCCAGCCCGTAAGCATTACTCCGTTTGAGGGATTAAAGTAATACTTGTATGCGACGCCCTTTGAATTCTTAATCGACTGCCAGCCTGTCAGCATAACGCCGTTAGAGGGGTTGAAGTAATACTTGTATGCAACACCCTTTGAGTTTTTAATTGACTGCCAGCCTGTCAGCATAACGCCGTTGGAGGGATTAAAGTAATACTTGTATGCAACACCCTTTGAGTTTTTAATTGACTGCCAACCCGTGAGCATTACGCCGTTAGAGGGGTTGAAATAGTATTTATACGCAACACCCTTGCTGTTTTTAATACTCTGCCAGCCTTTAAGCATTACATCGTTTTTGTAGTAATATCTTTTTCCGTTGACAGTGAACCAACCGTTCCTGATAAGCTTCGGAATAACCTCGGTTTCAACGACCTCGCCGCAAACAGTGCATTTGCACTCTCTTTTACCTTCGTGAGTGTAGGTAGCTTTTTCGATTTCTGTCATTTCGCCGGGTTTGTGACCTGTCGCGGGAATGACTTGAGCCTGTATAACGGTTTTACCGCAGATTTTGCATACTGTTTCACCCGTGCTGCCATCAAGAACGCAGGTAGGATCAGACGCGTTGATAATTTCGGTTTGAGAATGGGCGCAGGTGTCTTGGTTGATTATTGTAACCGAAACGGAAGAAAGAAAATCTTCCGGATAATCGCAGATATAGGGGACAAAAACATATTTTTGTCCTGCCTCAAGCTTTAAGCTGAAGCCGAACGGCGAATGGTCGTTATCGGTATTCGGTTCATAAATAATGTCATCTGCGGACTCATAAAGATAGCAATTCAGTGAGGAGGTTGCGTTCACCGAGAAATAATAATTCGCTGTTTCTTCGGGAGTGAAGGAATAATGCGCAATTCTGTCCTCGAGTTCAAAATCGTTTTGCCCGAGAGTAAGAGGAGTAAAACTGTAATCAAAATCAATTCTGCCGCAGTTCATACACGTGCCGTATGAAAAGCTGTGATCATCTGTTTTCGGAAGAGTTTGTCCTTTTTCAAGCGTTTCGCCGCAAAATGCGCAAATAATATCGCCCGAGTATCCAACGCGATAGCAGGTTGGCGCATAGCTGTTTGCGATTTTTGTTTCGCCTTCGTGAGTACAGTTATCTGGGTCAACCATAACGCCGAATGCGCTAACAGAGCTTTCTTCATCCCAGTTATAGCCGTTGATGACAATAAGATATGTTACGCCGCCTTTAAATAGGACGGGCTGAACACTGTTGCACGGATGTGACTCCCAAGATTCGGGACCGTCGGGATAGTTAATTTCCGAGGAAACGATACGGCTTATAAGGCTGACCTCGGTCGAAACCGTTTTGAAAAGCATAGAGTAGTATTTGCTTTCTTCGGGTGTGAACTTGAAACATTTAAATTCGCCGACCGAAACGGTAAAGGTTTCTCTGTTGCCGAGAGTAAGCGTTGGGAAATTATAATCCCAGTCTACGGTGTAGCAGTTCTTACATATTCCGTTTTCAAAATCGTGCTCGCCTGTTGCAGGGATAGTCTCGCCGTATTCGAGATATTCCATACAATCGTTACAAAAAAGGTTTCCGGTGTAACCGGCTTTATTGCACGTCGGAGAGACGGCGTCCTCCCAATATGCGTGTTCGTGAGCGCATTCATCGGCATAGGCTGTAATGCCCATTATCGAAAATGATGAAAGCAGCACTACAAATGCGAGAATTACGGATAATGATTTTTTTGATATTTTCATTTTATCTTTGCCTCCTGTTTAAAAGGTGATTAAGGCGAATTATTTGTTAAAAAGCCAAAATCACATAATAAATCGAGTAATATAATTATATCATTTCGCCGTATTTACGGTCAATGAAAATACTGTATAATTTTAATTCGCCCTATTGTGCATTTTAGCTATAAGCAATATCAAGGTCTATATTTTTTATTGACTTTTTTATAAAAAAGTGTATATTTATATTTATACCAATTAGAACGCATAAAGCCGCGTGAAATAACGGGCGACGTTCAACTATATCTATCGGTTGGAAAGGGGCTGCATAATTGAAAAACAGCAAGGAGATTATAAGACTTGAAAACATTTCCGTCGCATTTGACGGGGAGACGATATTAGACGATATATCGCTCAAAATAGACGAAAACGAATTCATCACACTTTTAGGTCCGTCCGGTTGCGGTAAAACCACAACCCTGCGTATTATTGCGGGATTTTTGGAACCTGATAAGGGTGATGTTATTTTTGATGGGGAAAAAATCAACGGCGTGCCTGCCTATAAAAGACAGGTCAACACCATTTTCCAGCGTTATGCGCTTTTTCCGCACCTGAATGTTTATGAGAACATTGCGTTCGGCCTTCGCCTTAAGAAAATCAAGGAGGACGAAATAAGGCAGACTGTAAGCGAAATGCTCTCTCTTGTAAACTTAAAGGGCTTCGGCAACCGAAATATTGCCTCCCTTTCGGGCGGTCAGCAGCAGCGTGTTGCAATTGCGCGCGCTCTTGCCGTAAAGCCGAGAGTGCTTCTTCTTGACGAGCCGTTAGGCGCGCTTGACTTGAAGCTTCGCAAGGACATGCAGGTTGAATTAAAAAGTATTCAGCAAAAGCTCGGCATAACGTTTATATATGTTACTCACGATCAGGAGGAAGCGCTTTCAATGTCCGACACAATTGTTGTAATGGACGGCGGTAAAATCCAGCAGATAGGCACTCCGACTGACGTTTACAACGAGCCTTCAAACGCCTTTGTCGCTGACTTTATAGGCGAAAGTAATATCCTTGACGGCATTATGCACGAGGACTTTTCGGTTGAATTTGCAGGAATCCGTTTCCAGTGCGTTGACAAGGGCTTTAAAAAGGACGAGCCGGTTGACGTGGTTATCCGTCCCGAGGACGTTGATGTTGTCTCTCCCGAAGAGGGAATGCTCAAGGGACTTGTTACGTCCGTAACCTTCAAGGGCGTTCACTATGAAATCATAGTTGACGTCGAGGGCTTCAAATGGATGATTCAGACAACCGAAAAAAGCGAGGTTGACGACTATATAGGCATTGTCGTCAAGCCCGATGAAATCCATATTATGAAGAAGAGTCAGTATTCGGGACTTTACGGCGATTACAGTTCATTTTCCGAAGAATTTGACGAGCTGTCCGACCCGACAATTGACGAGGCGGAGGAAGAATAATGAAACAGTCCTCCTTTCTCAAAAGAATAATGAATGCGCCTTATATGCTCTGGTCGGCTCTGTTTACCGTCGCTCCGCTTATAATGGTCATTTATTACGCCTTTACGGACGCTAACGGCGACTTTTCGCTCGAAAATATAAGGCAAATCGGCTTTTACGGCAGCACCTTTATCCTTTCAATGGGTTACGGCGCGGTTGCAACGGTTATCTGCCTTTTGCTCGCTTATCCGTTTGCGTATTTTCTTGCCCACTGCGGCGTTTCCTTTAAAAGAATGTCTGTAATGCTTGTTATGCTGCCGATGTGGATGAGCTTTCTTATCCGCACCTATTCGTGGATGACGATTTTGGGCGATTCGGGCGTTATCAACAGCTTTTTTGCCCTTTTCGGTAAGGACGAACCCGTGACAATGCTAAACACCCCCGGCGCGGTAATCCTCGGTATGGTTTACAATTTCTTGCCGTATATGATTTTACCGCTTTATACGGTTATGGATAAAATGGACAATTCCCTTGTTGAAGCGGCGCAGGACCTCGGAAGCAGTAAGCTTGACACCTTAAGAAGGGTTATTCTTCCGCTTTCCGTCCCCGGAATTGCAAGCGGAGTTACAATGGTTTTCGTTCCGTCCGTTTCAACGTTTTATATCACCCAGAAGCTCGGCGGAGGTCAGATAAACCTTATCGGCGACGTAATCGAGGGTCAGTTCCAGACGGCTTATAACTATAATCTCGGCGCGGCGCTGTCGCTCGTATTGATGGTTCTCATTTTAATCTGTCTCGGCGTTCTCAACTACTTTACGGACAGTGAAGAAGACGGAGGTGTTTTAATATGACAAAAACCTCACGTCTTGCAAAGCTTTATATTGCTTTGATATTTATTTTCCTTTATGCGCCGATGGTCGTTACAATGGTCTTTTCCTTTAACGGCACGGACAGCACTTATATTATGAACGGCTTTTCTACCCGGTGGTACACAAAGCTTTTCCATGACAGCGTAACAATGAATGCGCTTGAAAACACTGTTATTCTTGCGGTGGTTTCCGCCCTTATTTCAACCGTTATGGGCACTATGGCTGCGGTGGGAATAGACTCGCTTAAAAAGAAAAGAATAAAATCAGCCGTTATGACGGTTACGAATATCCCGATGATGAACCCCGAAATTGTAACGGGTATTTCAATGATGCTTCTGTTTGTCTTTGCAGGCAGACTGCTCGGACAAAAGGACACCTTGGGCTTCGGTACAATTCTTATTGCGCACATAAGCTTTCAGCTTCCCTATGTAATTCTTTCCGTTTTACCGAAGCTTCGGCAAACCGACAGAAGGATTTATGAAGCGGCGCAGGACCTCGGCTGTCCGCCCGTTCAGGCGTTCTTCAAGGTTGTTTTTCCGCAGATTTTACCCGGAATTATCTCGGGCGCAATAATGGCGTTTACGCTCTCTCTTGACGACTTTATTATTTCGTATTTTACGAACGGGCCGTCCTTCCAGACGCTTCCCATTCATATCTTCTCGATGACGAAAAAACGCGTAAAGCCCGATATGTACGCGCTTTCGACTCTTATGTTTGCGGCTATATTCATTCTTCTTATCTTAATGAATATTGTTCAGGCGAAGTCCGATAAGAAGCAGAGAAAAGCAAAGGAGGAAATGTGATGAAAAAAATATTTTGCATTGTCCTTTCGCTTTTTCTTATGGCTTTGATGTGCCTTCCTGCATTCTGTGAGGACGAGGTCTTTTCCGACGAAACGGTTAAGTACTATAAGTCGCTCGGACTTGAGGGGACTACGCTTAACGTCTATAACTGGGGCGAATACATTGACGATGAGGACCTCGACGTGGTTGCGCAGTTTGAAAGACTTACGGGCTGTAATGTCAATTACACAACCTTTGAGTCAAACGAAAATATGTATTCAAAGCTTTCGGGCGGCGGAGTGAGCTATGATATTGTTATCCCGTCGGACTATATGGTTGAAAAGCTTATGAACGACGGAATGCTTCAAAAGCTTGATTTCGTTAATATCCCGAATTACGAAAGGTATTTCGATAAAGAGGATTATGGTTACCTCGTCGATGACGAGATAAACGGCGAAAAGGTGTCGGACTATGCGGTAATTTATAACGTAGGAACGACAATTCTTATTTACAATACCAAATATATTAAGGAAAAGCCCGACAGCTGGAGCATACTCTGGGACGAAAAGTATGACGGCAAAATCCTTATGTTCAATAATCCGCGCGATTCGTTTGCAATTGCCCAGGCGTTGCTCGAGCAGGATTTCAATACTACCGACACTGCCGACTGGGACGCGGCGGCGGAGCTTTTACGCGAGCAGCGTGAAAAGGTTCATCCGTCCTATGTAATGGACGAAATTTTCAATAAAATGGAAAGCGGAGATTATTATCTCGGCGTTTACTACGCAGGTGACTACGAATTGATGAAGGAAAACAATGACGACCTGGATTTCGCTTTCCCGAAGGAGGGCGTAAATACCTTCTATGACGCAATGTGTATTCCCACCTCGGCGCAGAATAAAAAGGGCGCTGAAGCGTTCATCAACTTTATGCTTGAACCCGAGGTAGCGCTTGCGAATGCGGAATATATTTATTACGCAACTGCCAATAAGGCGGTAATTGACAGCGGAGAGTTTTCACTTGCCGAGTCCGAAGCGGTCTATCCCGATCCCGACAGCATTACCGTTCAGCAGTTCCACAACCTGCCCAACGACACGCTTCAGTATATGAACACTCTCTGGATGAAGGTCAAGGGTGAAAACAACGCGGCGGTTATTTATATTATTTTTGCGGCGGTGGATGTGCTGATAATTGTCGGCATAGTCATTTCTGTTCTTCATAAAAAGAAAATGAAGAAATATTATAGTGTATAAAAATAAGAGGCTCCGCGGAGCCTCTTTTCTTTTTGATTATTATTTATCCAGATGCACATCCAGCTGCGGGAAGGGGAAAGTGATGCCGTTTTTATCGAACGCAACCTTGATTTTATCCATAATGTCCGCCTGACTTGTAAGGTAATCCTGACTCTTGACCCAATAGCGAAGATTTAAAATAATCGAGCTGTCCGAATACTTGCTGACGAATGCAATAGGTTCTCTGTCCTTTAAAGAAAATTCACATTCCTTTGCGACCTCAATTAGCGTTTTTTCCGCTTTGGGTATTTCCGTGTCATACGCAACGCCTATTTCGAGGTTTACAACCCTTGTGCCGACTGCCGAGCAGTTGACAAGCTCCTTGCTTGAAACCACGCTGTTAGGGAGCGAAATTCGGGAGTGGTCAAGGGCTACAAGCGTGGTGTAGAAAAGGCCTATATCCGTAACGTTCCCTGCGTAACCGCCGACCTCTATGTAATCGCCTACGGAAAACGGCTTGAAAAGAATAATGATAAAGCCGCCTGCAAAGTTTGAAAGACTGCCCTGAAGCGCAAGCCCTATCGCAAGTCCTGCCGTTCCGACTACGGTGACAATTGTAGCCATCGGTACGCCGAGAATTGAAACAGCGACCACAATAAGCAAAAGATTAAGAGAAATTGTAATAAAGCTGTTTAAAAATGACGCAAGCGACGCGTCAAGCTTTTTTGAAAATTTTGAAGCGCGAAGCTTCTTTGAAAGCCATTTTACAATTCGAAAGCCTATAATGATTACAAGCAGCGCGCCGACAATTCTGAAAACTGCGTGCATTACGTCCTGCGAAGCAGAATCAACCAGTTTTTTTACCGTATCCATAAAATCCATAAAAGCACCTCCCGATACATTATTATATTACACGTTTTTCTTCTTAAAAACAACTCCCTGACGGGGAGTTGTTTATTTTTTTCGCATAAATTTTCCGCCTGAACCACAATATCTTGTGGCTGTTTTTTGACCGATCACTTTTTGTATGATGTTACAAAATTTTATCGAAAATTTTGGCACAAATATTCAAAAAAAGTGTTGACATATAATAGGTTTCGCGTTTATAATGGTAGCACAGGGGAGAAAAAGGGATTAAAAGGGATGAATTCCCACACCTTTTTCGGTAATTCAGTACGAAAGGAGAGAAGGACGTGGCATTCGGCGGTGTTCATTTTCATTCACTTGACGCCAAAAAACGTCTTTTCATACCGTCTAAACTTCGTGATGGTTTAGGCGATACTTTCGTTATCTGTAAAGGCCCCGAGGCGGTCCTTTTCGCTTATTCAAATGAGAAGTGGGACGAGCTTTGTGAAGAGATTATTGCTTCCGATAACCTTGATATGCAACGTGTCATCTTTGAGGACGTTGTGAATGTTGAGGTTGATAAGCAGGGCAGAATTACCCTTAAGGCGGAGCTTTGCAAATACGCAAACCTGACTAAAGAGGTTGTCGTTGCCGGCGTAGGTAAGCGTGTTGAAATCTGGGATAAGGCAACCCGTGAAGAGCATATGGCAAAGGCTCGCGAGCAGAAGGAAACCTACCCGAAGATTCATTTCTGATTTACTGCTATGGAGTTTTCTCATTACAGCGTTCTTAAAAACGAGTCCATTGACGCTCTTGAAATTAAAAAGGACGGGCTTTATGTTGACTGTACCGCAGGCGGCGGAGGACACTCGCTTGAAATATTAAAAAGGCTTGACGGCGGAAGGTTAATCGCAATCGACCGCGACCCCGATGCAATTGAGGTTTTAAAGGAAAGATTTAAAGGCTTTGACAATGTTGAAATCGTAAACGATACGTTTGATAATATCAAAAGCATTTTAAACGGCAGAAAGGCTGACGGAATACTTGCGGACCTTGGAGTCAGCTCGTTTCAGCTTGACACCGCCGAGAGGGGATTTTCCTTTCATAAGGACGCGCCGCTTGATATGAGGATGTCTAAAAGCGGAGTGACTGCAGCTGATTTGGTGAACAGCCTGTCTGCAGGTGAGCTTACAAGAATCATCCGTGATTACGGCGAAGAAAAATATGCAAAAAGCATTGCTTCGAATATTGTTTCTTCGAGAAAAGAAAAAAGAATTGAAACCACCTTCGAACTGGTGGAAATAATAAAAAATTCAATGCCTATGAAGGCAAAAAGAGAAGCGCACCCCGCAAGACGTACGTTTCAGGCGCTTCGCATTGAGGTAAACGGTGAACTCGAGAAGCTCTCGTTTGCGCTTGACGAAATGTTTGACTGTCTGAAGGAAGGCGGAGTGCTTGCAGTCATCACGTTCCATTCGCTTGAGGACAGAATGGTAAAGCAGCGTTTCGCTTCGTTTTGTCAGGGATGTACCTGCCCGAGGGAATTTCCCGTCTGCGTATGCGGAAAGACCCCGTCAGGCGAATTGGTTTTTAAAAGTAAAAAGCCCTCCGAGGGAGAGCTTGAAGAAAATCCGAGAAGTCGCAGCGCGATGCTCCGAGCTGTGAGGAAGTTGAAGGAAAGGGATATAAACAATGGCTTATCCGACACAGAAAAGTCAATATGATTTCTCTTTGTTTGAGATGAAAACCGGCACAACTGCTAATATAAGCACTGCGCCGAAAAGACGCGCCGAGGAAAAAAGACCGCAGATGCGCGTTGTCGTCAACAATAAAAGAAAAAATAAACTTAATAATATAGTCCCTGCTCAGGTGCGTAAGAATTCCGTTGTCAAGGCAGGCGCGGTGCTTTTGAGCCTTCTTGCGGTGCTTGGAATGCTTATCTATATGCAGGCGAAGCTCGACGACGTCAACCGCCAGATAGCAAGAAACAAGAAAACGCTTGAGGAAACGATGAGCGAAACCGTTAGACTTCAGATGCAGCTCAATTCCATCATTTCCATTGACAAGGTTGAGGACTACGCGACTAATACGCTGGGTATGGTTAAAATCGAATCGGGTCAGGTTGAATATATTGACCTTTCCGGGGACGATATGGTAATTCTTTCGGGAAATAAGACGTTGAATCTTCCTGCCGAAGAAAAGGAAGGGCAGGACGAAAGTCAAAGCACCAAAAAAATTCAAATCGGCGAATACGGAAATTGATTTTATAATATTATTATATCGACGAGAGTTGGCATACCGACTCTCGTTGTTTTGGAATTTAGGAACTGATTTTTACTATTTTTTTAAGCGATACGGAGTGCTTTTTTATGTCGAAAAAACATTCATTACGCCTTCGGGCGCGCGGAATTATAGCTGCCCTGGTAATGACCGTCGGAGTTCTTGCGGTTATTCTCAGAGTCGGCTATCTTTCTCTGTTTCGGGGCGAAGAGCTGCGCTATAAAGCGGAACGCAGACAGTTAAGCGACAGCGTTATCACCGCCGGCAGAGGCGCAATTTACGACGCAAATATGAAGGTTCTTGCGCAGAGCGCGTCAACGTGGCTTGTGTACGCTGTTCCTTCAATGATAAAAGACGATAAGGACGGCGGAAAAACCGCAGAAGAAAAAATAGAAATACTTGTTGCAAATTTAGGCGAAATACTCGGTGTTGACGAAAAGGAGCTCCGAAAGGGACTTTCTAATCAGGATTCGGGTTATTATAAGGTTAAAGGACAGGTCGAAAAGGAAGCAAAGGAAAAGGTTGTCGCTTTCCGCAGCGAATACGATTTTCAGGAGGTAATCGGCATTGACGAGGACTCCAAGCGTTATTATCCGTACAGCAGCTTTGCTTCATCGGTAATCGGCTTTGTAAATGCCGACGGAGTCGGAAGCGGCGGCGTTGAGCAGGAATATAACGGCGTTCTTACGGGAGTTGAGGGAAGAAGAATCACCTCAAAGAACGGAAGAAACGAGACCATAGGCGCCGATTATGAAACCGTTTACGAGGCGCAGCAGGGCGTAGGTGTTGTGCTGACAATTGACGAAACTATCCAGTACTATCTTGAGGAAGCGCTTAACCAGGCGATAATTGACCATAACGCCATGAACGCTTACGGAATAGTTATGGACGTCCAGACCGGCGCAATTCTTGCTATGTCAACCTCACCCGGATATGACCTCAACGACCCGAGAACTATATCGAATCCGAAGCTTATTGACGAGCTTCTTGAGGACGAAACGGACGAGGAAACTGACGAAGACGAGGAAACGGCGGAAGAAAAGACCACTGAAAAGGAAACAACGGCGGCAGAAGAAAACGAAGAAAACAAGGAGAATAAAACAGCCGAACAGCTCACAGCTTCACAGCAGAAGAAAATAAAGGAAAACGAGCATTACCTTGACGCTCTTTTCGCGCAGTGGAGAAACAGGGTTGTTTCCGATACATACGAGCCCGGCTCGGTATTCAAAACCTATGTTCTTTCAGCCGCACTTGAAGAGGGCGTTGTTGACGAGAATATGACATACACCTGCGTCGGCGGTATTCAGGTTGCCGACCACTTTATCAAATGTTGGAAAACGTCGGGTCACGGTCACGAAACGTTAGCCCAAGGACTGATGAATTCGTGCAACCCGTTCTTTATTACCATCGGTCAGAAGATGGGGGCAGAGACGTTTTATAAGTACTTTGAAGCTTTCGGCTTTACCGAAAAGACCGGCATAGACCTCCCCGGAGAGGTATCGCCGAAAGCCGGAGTAACTTATCACACTCTTGAAGGACTTAACCTCCCCGAGCTTTCCTCAAGCTCCTTCGGTCAGACCTTCCAGATAAGTCCCATTCAGATGATTACGGGCATTTCCTGCATTGCAAACGGCGGAAAGCTTATGAAGCCGTATGTAGTGGCAAAAACGGTAGACAACGAGGGAAATACAATTTCCGAAACAAAACCCGTTGTCCGCCGCCAGGTCATAAGTGAGAAAACCTCGAAGCAGGTCGCTTCCATAATGGAAGAGGTTGTTTCTCACGGTACGGGTAAAAACGCCTATGTTCCCGGTTACCGCGTTGCAGGTAAGACGGGTACGTCGGAAAAACTTACAAATGACGGAAAATACATAGCTTCGTTTTCGGGCTTCGCGCCTGCGGATAATCCGAAAATTGCGGTGCTTGTTGCAATTGACGAGCCCGAGGGCGAGCACGGCGGCGGCGCAATTGCCGCTCCTATTGTAGGCTCGATTTTTGAAAAGACTCTCGTATACCTTAATGTTGAACCGCAGTATACGGACGAGGAGCTTTCAAAGATTACGAAGACCGCTCCGTCGGTAGTCGGAAAGACAGTTTCCGCCGCGCAGAACGAAATTTCCTCCGCCGGCTTTACGGTAAAGGTAATCGGCAACGGCGACACGGTTCTTTCCCAAATGCCGTCTCCGAATTCTTCGCTTCCTGCGGACGGAGTTGTGGTAGTTTATACCGAGCAGGACGCCCAGGCAGTTACGGCTCAGGTTCCTTCTCTTACGGGTATGACGATAAGCCAGGCTAATCGCGCGGCGGTAAATGCCGGCTTTAATATAAAGATTATCGGCGCGACGTATAACAACGGCGAGGTTGTATCCTACCGCCAGAGTCTTGAAGAGGGAACCCAGGCTGAAATCGGTTCCGTCATTACCGTTTATTTCAAATCAAGCGTCAATGTAGTGGACGGTTAAATATTTTTCGGGAGAAACAAAAATGAAACTCAGCGAGTTATTAAAGGACATTAAAACTCAAAGCTCTTACGAGGACAGAGAGGTTATTTCCGTTACGGATAAATCCTCCGAAATCGTGGAAGGGTGCGTATTCGTATGTATCAAGGGCTCAAGATTTGACGGTCATTCCGTTGCGAATAAGGCGCAGACGCTCGGCGCGGCGGCGGTTATCTGCGAGCACAGCGTCGGCGTTGAAAATGAAATCATTGTCGAAAACACACGCTCCGCCTATTCAAAAATCTGCGCCGCGTATTTCGGAAATCCCTCAAGAAAGCTTCATCTTATCGGCGTTACGGGTACAAACGGAAAAACAACAACCACCTTTATTATAAAAAGTATTCTTGAAACCCTCGGCGAAAAGGTCGGTCTTGTTGGAACGGTTAAAAACTGTATCGGCGAAAAGGAATATGTATCCTCGCTGACCACTCCCGACAGCAAGGATTTACAAAAGCTTTTCAGCGAAATGGTTTACGAAAACTGCAAATACTGCGTAATGGAGGTTTCCTCCCAGGCGCTCTCGCAGGGCAGGGTGGACGGCTGTCACTTTGACGCCGCGATTTTTACAAATCTCACCCAGGACCATCTGGACTATCACGGAACGATAGAAAACTATAAGGCAGCGAAGAAAAAGCTCTTTGAAATGAGCGAGCGTGCGATTATAAACCTTGACGACGACGCGGCTGAATATATGACCGAAGGCACCGACTGTCAGGTAACCACATTCTCGGTTAAGAGCGACTATGCCGATTACACGGCTAAAAATATTGTTCATAAGCCTTCGAGAGTACAGTATGATCTTGTCGGAAAGGAAAATATCGGCAGGGCAAATGTGAATATCCCGGGCGGCTTTACCGTATATAATTCTATGGGCGCGGTTATATGCCTTACTGAATTAGGCTTTGATTTTGCGTCAATTCTTTCGGCGCTTCGCATTTGTATGGGAGTTCCCGGCAGAGTTGAAATTGTGCCGACGGAAACGGAGTACACGGTTATTATCGACTACGCTCACACTCCCGACGGACTTGAAAATGTTATCAGCGCAATGCGTGAGGTCAGCGAAGCGAGAATAATTACCGTTTTCGGCTGCGGCGGCGACAGAGACGCCTCAAAACGCCCGATTATGGGTAAAATCGCAGGCGACCTTTCCGACGTTGCGGTTGTAACGAGCGATAATCCGAGGACGGAAAACCCCGACTCGATTATTGACGAAATTGTTTCGGGAATGACCGACTGCAGGGCAAAAATTGTCAGAATTACGGACAGAACCGACGCTATACGCTTCGCGTTAAAGGAAGCGAAAAAGGACGACGTTGTTCTTCTCTGCGGCAAGGGTCACGAAACTTATCAGGTGCTCGCAGACGAAAAAATTCATTATGACGAAAGAGAAATTGTAAAGGATATTTTAAATGAAGCTGTCACTGAATAAAATTGCCGACGCTCTCGGCGTTAAAGTGAATAGTGATGTTCTTATCACTTCGGTTTCGACCGATACGAGAAAAATAGATAAGGGCTGTCTTTTTATCTGCTTAAAGGGCGAAAGGTTTGACGCTCACGATTTTATTCCTCAAGCGGTTGAAAAGGGCGCTGCGGCAGTCGTCAGCGAAAAAGACGTTAAATGCTCCGTCCCGGTTTTAAGGGTTCAAAGCACTCATAAGGCGCTTCTTGATATTGCAAGAATGTACCGCGAGTCCTTTGATATTCCCGTTGTCGGACTTACCGGCTCTGTCGGAAAGACGACTACAAAGGAAATGATATACTGTGTTTTGAGCGAAAAGTACCACACGCTTAAAACTCAGGGGAATTTAAATAACGAAATCGGATTGCCAACCACTCTTCTTTCGCTTGACGAGGAATACGAAGCGGCGGTAATTGAAATGGGAATGAACCATTTCGGTGAGATTTCAGCCCTTACAAGAACCTGCCTTCCGACTATGGCGGTCATAACGAATATCGGCGTTTCGCATATTGAATATCTCGGCTCGCGCGACGGAATTTTAAAGGCGAAATGCGAAATATTCGAGGGACTGGAAAAAGGCTCGTTTGTTGTTCTCAACGGCGATGACGATAAGCTCATAACCGTTAAGAACGACGACTTTAAAATAATTCACTACGGAATAAATAATCCCGAAAACGACTTCAGAGCAACAAATATTATCCAGAACGGCGAAAGCACCTCGTTTACGGCCCTGTTTAAAAATAAAACACAGTCTGTAGTTATTCCGACAGTCGGACTTCATAATGTTTATGACGCTCTGGCGGCGTTTGCGGTCGGCATTTGTGAGAAAATAGAGCCGAAAAAAATTGCAGACGGACTTTCAAAATACACGCCTGCAGGTATGCGCCAGAGAGTTAAAAACGTAAACGGCGTTACCGTTGTAGAGGACTGCTATAACGCAAGCCCCGATTCCCAGAAGGCGGCGGTTGACACGCTCAAAGCGCTTAACGGCAAAAGAAAAATTGCGGTGCTCGGAGATATGCTTGAGCTTGGCGAAAAATCCGAAGAGCTTCACGGACAGGTCGGAGAATATGTAAAGAAAAGCGGAATTGATATGCTCTTTACATACGGCGAAATGAGTAAATTTACCGCAAAAGCGGCGTCAAACGGAAAAACCGTATGTCAGTCCTATACGGACAAAGGCGTTCTTACAAAAAAACTGCTTGAAACGCTTGAAGAGGGCGACGTCGTGCTTTTCAAGGCGAGCAGGGGAATGAAACTTGAGGAAGTAATAAATAATCTCTATGGGGAGTGGAATTATAATGAATAGATATTTTGCTTTGGCTCTTACGGCTGTTGTCAGCTTTTTGGTCGCGTTTTTGCTCGGCTTCGTGCTTATCCCGTGGCTTAGAAAATTAAAATTCGGGCAAACTATTCTCGATATAGGTCCTGCATGGCATAAATCCAAGCAGGGCACTCCCGTAATGGGCGGACTTATGTTCATAATTTCCACCATAGTTTCGGTTGCTGCAACCGTAATCGCAGCCCGTCTTATGGGTGACGATATTATGAGACCTTTAGCAATATCGTGGACAGGTGCTGCGACGATAAATAAAATCAAGGTTTATTCGGGTATTCTTCTTGCAATAGGCTTTGGCGCGATAGGTTTTCTTGACGACTATATAAAGGTTGTCAAAAAGCGCAACAAGGGTCTTTCCATTCTTCAGAAGACAATTCCCCAGCTTGTAATATCCTTGGCGTATCTTGGCACTCTCTATCAGGCAAAACAAAGCTATATGTATATCCCGTTCGTAGGTAACGTCGATATGGGATGGTTTTTCTTCATCTTCGGTATTTGCGTAATCTACGGCGGAATAAATGCGGTTAATTTCACCGACGGCGTTGACGGACTTTGCGCGTCGGTCACTGCTGCGGCTTCGGTCGGATTTATAATTATAGCCGTTCTTCACGGATTTTTCGGTATGGGCATTGTCGCGTCTGCGCTTTTAGGCGGCTGTCTTGGATACTTAATCTGGAACTGGCACCCGGCAAAGGTAATGATGGGCGACACGGGTTCGATGTTTTTAGGCGGACTTGTGGTGGCTCTTGCGTATATGGTCGACTGTCCTCTTATTCTTCTCTTTATCGGAATAATCTATGTAATCGAGGGTATGTCGGACGTTATTCAGATAGGCTATTTCAAGCTTACTCACGGTAAACGCATTTTCAAAATGGCTCCCATTCACCATCATTTTGAAATGAGCGGCTGGAAAGAGACTAAAATTGTAACGGTATTTACAATAATAAATCTTTTGGGCGCAATTATCGGCGCCGCAATTTTCTACTACGGAAAAATAGTTTAATTAAGAGGGTTAATTATGCCACAGGCACTCAGTAAAACTCAAAAGGGAAAGCTTTCAATATGGAGTACGGGAAGCATTGACACGCCGTTTGCAATTATAGTGCTGTTGCTGCTTTTTGTGGGACTCGTTATGATGTATTCGGCGAGCTACACCTATTCCTATTACGAAAGAGGCGACAGCTCGGCGATGATTAAAAATCAGCTGATGTTCGCCGCAATAGGCATTGTTGCGATGTACTTTGCTTCAAGGCTTAACTACAAGGTTATAAAGGTGCTCGCTCCGCTTATTCTTTTAGGCTCTGTGGGGCTTTTAATGCTTGTGCTTGTGCTTCCCGAATATAAGCCGGGCTTTCACAGGTGGATTAACCTCGGCTTTACTACGTTCCAGCCCTCGGAAATTGCAAAATTTGCCCTTATTATTTTCTGCGCGTGGGGTATGGAAAAACACCACAACGTAATAATGGGAACCCAAAGACTTAAAAGCAACTGGACAAAGCGCTTTTCGGGCAGTGACCTCGGAAGAGTGCTGACAGGCTCGTTCGGAATGACGCTTTTCTACGGCGGAGTGGTGCTGTTCGTGGCGCTTCTCGTCTACCTTGAAAACCACATGTCGGGAACGATTCTTATGATAGGAATCGGCGCGTTTATGCTGTACCTGGGCGGCTTTAACCGCTGGTATTTTATTGCCGCAATTCTCGGCGTTGCGATAGTTGTTATCTATATGCTCGCTCACAGACAGGATATTATCAGCGCTTACGAAAATAATGAAATTACAAACCCCATAATGAAGGCGTATATGAGTGAAAGAATTGTTGCGTGGCTCGACAAGGACTTTGACCCTCTGGGCGCGCGCTGGCAGACCGATAATTCGATTTATGCCATAGGCTCCGGCGGCTTCTGGGGAGTCGGACTCGGAAATTCAAAGCAGAAGCATATGTACGTTTCTGAGCCGCAGAACGACTTTATTTTCTCAATCGTTGTTGAGGAATTGGGCTTTATAGGCGCAACGATTATTCTTGTGCTCTTCGGCCTTCTTATCTGGAGAGGCGTGACAATAGGCATTAAGGCAAAGGACCGCTTCGGCTCGCTTCTTGCGATGGGAATTGTTTTCCAGATAGGACTTCAGGTAGTTCTCAACGTCGCGGTTGTTACGGACTTTATACCGAACACGGGCATTTCTCTTCCCTTTTTCAGCTACGGCGGTACGTCGCTTGATATGCTGTTAATTGAAATGGGAGTTGTTCTGTCCATTTCACGGCAGGCGAATATAGAAAAAATACCGACGAGGAAAGCGGTGAAAAACGTATGAAGGTAGTTTTTTCCGCAGGCGGAACCGGCGGACACATAAATCCGGCTCTTGCGGCGGCAGGGGAGCTCAAACTCCGTCACCCCGACGCAGAAATTCTTTTTATCGGCGCAAAGGACAGGATGGAGGCAACCCTTGTCCCGAACGCGGGCTTCAATCTTAAAACCGTTAAAATCAGCGGCTTTTACAGAAAATTAAGCTTTAAAAATCTTTTTAAAAACGCCCAAACGGTCGTTCATATAGTTTCTTCCTCCGTTCAGGTAAGAAAAATTCTTAAGGACTTTAATCCCGACGTGGTAGTGGGCTTCGGCGGCTACGCAAGCGGACCTGCGGTTCGCACCGCGGCGAAGATGGGCATTAAAACCGCAATTCACGAGCAGAACGCCTATCCGGGAGTTACTAATAAGACGCTTGCAAAATACGTCGATACCGTAATGCTCACAAACGAGGCGGCAAAAAAACATCTTTCGTGTAAAAATGAACCCGTTGTCACGGGACTTCCCGTAAGAAACGAAATTTTAAACGCCGACCGCGACTTTGCGCGAAACGAGCTTCACCTTAAAAATGACGATATTCTCATTCTTTCAATGGGCGGCTCCCAGGGCGCAAAGATTATAAATCGCAATATTGCAGGGATGATAACAAATCTCTGGAAAAATAAAAATCTCGTCTTCCTTCACGCGACGGGCGAATACGGCAAAGAGTGGATGCCCGATATGTTAAGGGAAAACGGCGTTGAGATCGGCGACAACGTAAGAATAGTTGAATATATAAACAATATGGAGGTTGCGCTTCCTGCGGCGGATATAGTAATTTCAAGAGCAGGCGCTTCCTCGCTTTCGGAAATAGAAGCTTTGGGCAAGGCTTCCATTCTTATCCCGTCCCCGAATGTTGCGGAAAATCACCAGTATCATAATGCAATGGCTCTGGTAAATAACGGCGCAGCAAGGATAATCGAGGAAAAGGATTTAACGGGCGAAAGGCTGACTGACGAAGTAAAAGAGCTTATTTCCGACAAAAACAAGCGAAACGAAATCGGCTCAAACGCCCTTAAAATGGCTATGCCCGAAAGTAAAAAAATAATCTGCGATATAATCGAAAAATTGGCTTTCTGAACTTTTTTAACGCGCCCTGCATAATATGAGCAGGGGAGTCCGACTCCCAAAAGGGGTGCGTAAAATGAAGTTCTTAATTGAGGGCGGAAAAGCTTTAAGCGGAAAAATAAGCGTTCAGGGCAGTAAAAACAGCGCCTTGCCCATTCTTGCGGCAACGCTTCTTATAAAGGGGAAAAGCGTAATACATAACTGCCCGAAAATAACCGATGTTGACGCGGCTATTGATATTCTTAAAGATTTCGGCTGCGTTGTGACAAGAAGTGACCGAACGGTGACGGTTGACGCCTCGTATGTAAAAAACTGTAACGTTTCCGATTATCTTATGCGGCGTATGCGTTCGTCAATTCTCTTTCTCGGTCCCGTGCTTTCAAGGCTTAAAAAGGCTCGGTTTTCTTCTCCGGGCGGCTGTGAAATAGGACTTCGTCCTATTGACCTTCATCTTTGGGCATTAAGGCTTCTCGGCGCCGAAATAAACGAAAAAAGCGGAATAATCGACTGTAAAGCCGAAAAGGGACTTAAGGGAAACCGCATTCATCTTTCGTTCCCGAGCGTCGGCGCGACGGAAAATATTCTTCTCGCCTGCGTCTGCGCAAAGGGGACTACCGTTCTTTCAAACGCCGCAAGAGAGCCTGAAATAATCGATCTTGCCGCTTTTCTTAACGAAAGCGGAGCGCATATTTACGGCGCAGGGGAAAGCACTGTTGTAATAGTCGGAACCGACAGCCTGCATTCGGCTTCCCACAACGTAATTGCCGACCGCATTGTCGGCGCAACATATCTTTTTTCCTCTGCAATAACAGGCGGAGAAATTGAAATTGACAATATTATCCCTACCCACCTTGAGTCGGTTTTCCCCGTGCTTGAGGAGACGGGATGTAAAATAAAAAGAACCGATACCTCTGTTTTTCTTTCCTCGCCCGAAAGGCTTTCAAGAGTAAAATCCGTAAGGACTCTTCCCTTCCCGGGCTTCCCGACTGATTTGCAGTCCCCGTTGACGGCGCTTTTGAGCGTTGCCGAGGGTACGTCGGTGGTGACGGAAAACATATTTGAAAACAGGTATAAATATATAAGCGAGCTTGTCAGGCTCGGAGCGAATATACGCGTTGAAGGCTCAAGCGCAATTGTTGACGGCGTAAAAAAGCTTTACGGAACAAGCGTGTGTGCAACCGACCTTCGCGGCGGCTTCGCCTTGGTAATCGCCGCGCTGAAGGCGCAGGGTGAAACGGTAATAAATAATATTCATCATATAGACAGGGGATATGAGGCGGCGGAAAAAACGCTTTCCTCCCTTGGAGCAAACATAAAAAGGATTACTTAAAATGAGAAATAACTCAAAAACGCCGCAGGGCAGACAGCCGATGTCAAGGGATGAAAGACGGCACGTTGTATCCCTGCAAAAGCACAAGCAGAGAAAAAGGAGAAAGATGATAACCCTTGTGTTACTCGTCCTTCTTATTGCCGTTGTCGGCTTGGTGCTGTCGCTGACGGTGTTCTTCCGCATTACCGCAATAAATGTGGCGCAGTCAACTATTTACAGCGACGAACAGATAGTAAATGCGAGCGGAATAAAAATTTCCGAAAATATGTTTCTTACAGACAGCGAAAAGGCGGCAAAGAAGATTGAGGAGGCTTTGCCCTACATTTCCGACGTGAGCATAAAGAAAAGCATTACGGGAAAAATGACTCTCACCGTCACCGAAACGAAAGCGGCAATGGCTTTTCTTGAGGGTGAGCAGTACCTGATAATAAATCCAGAGGGAAAGGTGCTTGAACGCTCAAGAATTATTTCCGAGCATGTCTGCCTTGTCAGCGGAGTGGGTTACACAGAAGCTACGGAAGGAAAGACAATTGTACTTTCGGATTTAAAGGCTTCCGACGGCGAAACGGTACTTCGCACGGGCGAAAAGCTGCTTGAAGACCTTGTTACCGCATATAAGGGGAACGAGGAGTATCTTTCGGGAAAAATTTCCGAAATAAGGCTTGACGACATAAATAACCTTGAAATGGTTTACGAATACAGAATTCTGCTTAAATGCGGCGAAATCGGAAAGCTCGAAAGCACGCTGAAATTTGCAGGCGCAATTATCGAAAGACTTGACGGCGAAAACCCGTATTACAAGGGAACCGTCGATTTGAGAATTGAAAACAAGGCGTACTATAACGAGGGCGATTTTGAAGAAAAGAGCGAAGAACCGTCCCAAGAAGCCGTGACTGACGAAAACGGCGAAGCGGTTGAAAACACCGGGGACGCGGCGACTGAAGAAAATACAACCGAATCGACCTCGGATTAAGAGAGGATTTTTGTAAAAAAATAAGTATATAAAGGCTTGAATTTTGTAAATATATATGGTATTATGTAATTTGTAAATTTGTGTAGTTCCATAACAAAACTGTTAGGAGGATATAAAGAAATGGCATTTGAAATTGATAACAATGTTCAGGAAGAAGCAACGTTAATTAAGGTAATCGGTATCGGCGGCGGCGGCGGAAACGCCGTAAACCGTATGGCTGACTCCGGTATTGACGGCGTTGAATTTATTGTCGCCAATACGGACAAGCAGGCTCTTGATTCTTCAGCTGCTACCGTTAAAATTCCTATGGGTAAAACCGGCAGAGGCGCCGGCGCTCGTCCCGAGGTTGGCCAGAAGGCAGCCGAGGACTCAAGAGAGCAGATAGAACCCCACCTTGAAAATGTTGATATGCTTTTCGTTACTGCAGGTATGGGCGGCGGCACAGGTACAGGCGCAGCTCCCGTTATCGCAAAGCAGGCGAGAGATAAAGGTATACTTACGGTAGGTATCGTTACAAAGCCTTTTGACTTTGAGGGTAAACGCCGTATGCAGCAGGCTGAAGCAGGAATAGAAGAGCTTGCAGAATGTGTTGACAGCCTTATAGTTATCCCGAACGACAGACTTAAGTTCGTTTCGGAGCAGAAAATCACCTTTGCCAATGCGTTTGAAATCGCCGACGGCGTTCTCTATCAGGGCGTTAAGAGCATTTCCGACCTCATTAAGGTTAAGGGTATGATTAACCTTGACTTTGAGGACGTTTCCGCAGTTATGAGAAACGCAGGTCGCGCTCATATGGGCGTTGGACGCGCTTCCGGTAAGGATAAGGCTGAACAGGCTGCAAAGGCTGCTATCACAAGTCCGCTTCTTGAAACCACAATTGACGGCGCAAAGGGCGTTATCATCAATATTACCGCTGCTCCCGACATTGACCTTGAGGACGTATATGCCGCTTCAAATATTGTTAAGGAAACAGCTTCCGATGACGCAAACGTAATCTTCGGTGTTGCGTTTAATGAAGAGCTTGACGATGAAATGATAGTCACTGTTGTTGCAACCGGCTTCGGCGGTCCCGAGGACAAAAAGAAGAATATGGACTCGAATTTCCCGTCATTTGACGACGATACGGACATCAGTTCTTCTTCAACCGGCATTAAGGATGAGGACATCATCGACGTAATGCACATCTTTGACAGAAACTAATTCCTGAATATTTATTATTTATAACTTTTAAGCCGAGAACAATTCTCGGCTTATTTTTTTGTGTCCGTAGAGGCGACCGGTAGTCGCACGTGAAATGTAACAACTAACCCGATTTTTTTTCGTATTTAAGCTTTTTTGACTTGTTTCGCTTTTTGACCTGTTCAATGTCATAAGTTGCATTTTTACTTTTTTGCTCTATATAATAATTATTATTATTTTCTTTATTTTCTTTATTATTAGTATAGCGTTTGTCAACCGTTTGAGAAACGTTAGAGGGTTGTTTGATATTCTGTTTGCTGTTTTCAGTCTGGTAAATATTATAATTCTTCAGTGTTATCAGGAGTCCGCACCATTTCCGAGAGATTGCGATTTCGTTTGTCGAAATAAGGTGGTTCATTGCGGTTCGGATTTGCGAAGGGGTATAACCGAGCTCCTTTGAAAGAGTTTCCCTCGATGTAAGCACCTGACCACGTAGAACCATAATACCCTGATATGGTCGGTCAGTGTAATTAGCCAAGAGCAAAAGATGTATAAAAAGTGATTTTGTAACCGGATTTTTATACCATTCCCAGTTGAGAAGGGAGCGGTAAAGACGTATAAAGCCTCTCATTAAAACCTCCTTAAAGTAACATAAGCTCGAACAAATGTTCGAACCTACTTTATATATTAGCGTATTTTTTTCAGTTTGTCAACATTTTTATAATGGAGGAATGAAGTAACAGAGAAGCTTAATCGTAGGGGACGGCGTGCAAGAGTGAAATAAATTCTTGCGAATTTGTGAAGTGTTGTTAATAAACAACGTGAAGTACGTTTCAAAAGAAACGCCTGAAATGTTCCTGCGAAACGTTAAAATGTCATTCTGAGCGCAGCGAAGAATCTCAACCGATTCGTAGGGGACGGGTCTCCCGTCCCGAATAAAAAGATATAATCCCATAGGTCGGAAAACCCGACTCCTACATTATGCGGATGATTATTAAACTGTTCGTAGGGCGGTGGCTTGCTGCCGCCGTTGCCCGTAAACGGGCAATTTGCCGCGCAAGAGGCAAACGGGTGAGCGTGGAAACCCACCCCTACGATAAAATGTAAATTCAAATTACTTCCTTCTCTTACTTAATTTATTTATTGATTATGGAAAATAAATATGTTATCATATTTTAATAGGGAGGAACGTGCTATGCGAAATCTTACTATGTTAACCGATTTATATGCTTTTACTGTTGCCGACAGCCTTTTCAAAAGCGGAAAGGGTGAAACGGTTTGCTGTTTTGATATTGTTTTCCGCCAGAATCCCGACAAGGGCGGCTTTGTTATTGCGGCAGGGCTTGAGCAGGCGATAGAATACCTTGAAAATTTACATTTTACCGATGAGGATATTGAATATCTGCGCTCCAAGGAATTGAGCGAAGAATTTCTTTCTTATCTGTCAAAGCTTAAGTTTTCGTGCGATATCTGGGCAGTCCCAGAGGGTACGCCCGTTTTCCCGAATGAGCCTATAGTCAAGGTCAGGGGAAAGGCAATTGAGGCGCAGCTTATTGAAAGTATGCTTCTTTTGTGCATTAACCATCAGTCGCTTATCGCCACAAAGGCGAACAGACTTGTGCGCGCTGCCCACGGCAGGGATATTGCCGCCTTCGGCACACGCCGCGCCCAGGGCTTTGACGGCGCGGTTTACGGCGCAAGAGCGGCGTATATCGGCGGTTGCAGTAAAATTGCAAATGTTATGAGCAGCCGTGATTTCGGCATTCCGACTCTTAACACAATGACTCATTCCTTTGTCCAGATGTATGACAATGAGTTTGACGCTTTCTGCGATTATCTTAAGGCAAATCCCGATTCCGCGAGCCTTATTGTAGACACCTATGATACGGTGAATTCCGGCGTTCCCAATGCCATAAAGGCGTTTGACACTGTCCTTGCTCCTTTGGGGAAAAGACCGCAGAGCGTTCGCATTGATTCGGGCGACATATCCTATCTTTCCCAAAAGGTAAGACGTATGCTCAACGCCGCAGGCTATCCCGACTGCGATATAGTCGCTTCAAACAGCCTTGACGAATATATAATACGCGATATGATGCTCCACGGCTGTAAGGTGGACTGCTTTATAGTCGGGGAAAGGCTTATAACAAGCGCTTCCTCGCCGATTTTAGGCTGCGTTTATAAGCTTGCCGCGGTTGAGGAAAACGGAGTTCTTGTTCCTAAAATCAGCCTTTCGGAAAATATAAGCAAAATCACAACTCCCGCTTCAAAAAAGGTCTACAGGCTTTTCGATATGACAAACGGAAAGGCAATTGCGGATTATCTGACAACCGATGACGAAACAGTTGACGAAAACGCGCCGCTTGAGCTTTTTGACCCCGATTTTTCGTGGAAGCGTAAGACCATAACCAGATTTGTTGCGCGTGAGCTGCTTGTTCCGATTTTTAAAGGCGGCGAGCTTGTTTACAAAAAGCCGTCCCTTGAAGAAATAAGGACTTACTGCTCGGAGCAGGTTGACACCCTTTGGGATGAGGTTACGCGCTTTGAAAATCCCCATAACTACTATGTGGATTTATCCGAAAAGCTTTGGAATATCAAAAACGATTTACTTTTAAAATACAGAACAGGCGGTAAGAAAGAATGAACATTTGGCATGATTTAGCCCCCGAAAGAGTTTCACGCGACGCGTTTGAAGCGGTAATTGAAATCCCGAAGGGCAGTAAAATGAAATACGAGCTTGATAAGAGCACGGGTATGCTTCGGCTTGACAGGGTGCTTTATACCTCAACGCACTATCCTGCAAACTACGGCTTTATTCCCCGTACTTATGCAAAGGACAACGACCCGTTGGATGTGCTTGTGCTTTGCTCTGAAAAAATTGAGCCGATGGCGCTTGTAAAATGCTATCCGATAGGCGTTATTTCGATGCTCGACTCGGGCGCGCCGGACGACAAAATAATTGCAATTCCGTTTGACGACCCGACGTACAATACATATAAAGATATAAGTCAGCTGCCCGACCATATTTTTGAGGAAATGACCCATTTCTTCTCGGTCTATAAGACGCTCGAAAACAAGGAAACGGTTATTGACGAGGCAAAGGGAGTCCTTGACGCAATTACGATTATTGAGGAGTCAATTGCTCTTTATAAAGAAAAATTTGTGAAGTGATATTATGACACCTGCAATTCTTATCAAATATCTTATTATTTCTTTAATCGCTCTTTGCGGCGTTGCGGTTGTCGGAGGAATTGTAAGATTTGTCCGACGTGCCGGCAGAAGCGCCGAGGCTCAGGTTGTAAGGGAGCTTGTAAATCTTGTAAGTGAAAACGGACTTGATTTCGTTAATGAACCCGAGCATCCGAGACTTATTTCGAATATGAACCGCATTTATCTTCCTATGATAGAAAAGGATTTTCCCGATTTTGACTGGAACGAGATAAAGGCTATGCTTGAAAAAGAAATCAGGGCAAAATATGACGAAAAAACCGATTTTGATATTGAAGAAACTGTCATTTCAAGGTATGAAAAAACGGGCGCAAAGCGTTTTATTTCGTGCGAGTCGTCCGCTTCGTATAACGAGGGCGAAACGAAAAAGTATATCTGCGTTCAGTCGGTTCTCTCGTTTCTCAATTCAAAAAAGCTTGACGAAAACGGAAATGAGCAGCCGCGCACGCTTACCTGTCAGAATTGCGGCGCAACCCTGACAAGAACGGCTATAGGCGAGGTTGTTTGCGAATACTGCGGTACGGTTGTTGTCGGCGAAAAGGTCTGGCAAGTGACAAGTATAAAGGAAAAGTAATATATAAAATACACCAACCCTCTCCGAAAGGAGAGGGTTGGTGCTTTATAAAAAGTATTCAGTTCTTCAAACTCTGTAACGGTGCAGGGATTCGTCCGCCGCGTGAGATGAATTTTGCAGGGGAGTATGTGTTGACTTTCATTATCGGGCAAGAGCCGAAAAGTCCGCCGAACTCGATTTCTTCGCCGTCCTTGACGCCTATCGCAGGGATAATTCTTACTGCTGTCGTTTTGGAATTAACCATTCCTATTGCCGCTTCGTCCGCAATTATTCCCGAAATGATTTCGGCGCTTGTGTCGCCCGGGACGGCTATCATATCAAGTCCTACCGAGCAGACCGCCGTCATTGCTTCAAGCTTTTCGATTTTCAACGCGCCGCTTCTTGCCGCGTCTATCATTCCTGCGTCTTCCGAAACGGGAATAAACGCGCCCGACAGTCCGCCGACGTGAGAGGAAGCCATAACGCCGCCCTTTTTGACCGCGTCATTGAGAAGCGCAAGGCACGCCGTAGTTCCGCATGCGCCGCACTGTTCAAGTCCCATTTCTTCGAGTATATGCGCAACCGAGTCGCCTACTGCAGGAGTCGGAGCGAGGGAGAGGTCAACTATTCCAAACGGAACGCCGAGCCGTTCGGCAGCCTGAGTTGCAACTAATTGACCCATACGCGTGATTTTAAACGCGGTCTTTTTGACCATATCGGCAACCTCGGTGATATTTGCGTCGGGTATCTTTGAGAGCGCGCTTCTTACAACGCCCGGACCCGAAACGCCGACGTTTATTACGCAGTCGGGTTCGCCTGCGCCGTGAAATGCGCCTGCCATAAACGGGTTGTCATCAGGAGCGTTACAGAATACAACCAATTTAGCAGGACCCCAAAGACCGCTGTCCTTCGTTGCTTCGGCGCATTCGCGAATGATTTTGCCCATAAGAGCCACCGCGTCCATATTTATTCCTGCCTTGGTTGAGCCGATATTAACGGATGAGCAAACTCTTTCGGTAATACTCAACGCCTCGGGAATTGAGCGGATTAACTCTTCATCCCCTTTGGCAAAGCCCTTCTGAACAAGAGCCGAATAACCGCCCAGGAAGTTTACGCCGACCGCCTTTGCTGCCCTGTCGAGTGTTTTTGCGTATTCAATAGGGTCACCGCCGCTCGACGCGCAAATCATGGCAATTGGCGTTACCGAAATACGTTTATTTATAATCGGAATGCCGTATTCCTTTTCGATTTGTTCCGCCGTAACGACAAGCTTTTCTGCTTTTTTTGTTATTTTGTCATAAATTCTTTCACACGAAACCTTAATATCCGAGGAAGCGCAGTCAAGCAGCGAAATGCCCATTGTGACTGTCCTTATATCAAGGTTTTCGTCCTGAATCATATTTATTGTTTCAAGAATATCTTTCGTGTTTATCATTTTCGGTTACTCCAATTTAAATGTGGTGCATTGAGTTAAAAACGTCCTCGTGCATAACGTGAATAACAAGATTCATTTCCTTTCCTTCGTCAGTCAGTCTGTCCGAGAACGAGGCGAACGGAATGTTGATTTTTTCCATATCAACAAGCATAATCATACAGAACATATCCTGTAAAATTGACTGCGAAACCTCAATAACGTTTACGTTGCACTCCGAGCACAGCGCGCTGACCTTTGCAAGAATGCCGACCATATCTCTGCCGACAACGGTAATAACTGCTCTCATTTTGTCTGCCTCCTGAAAATTTATCGGTTTATTTTATCACAAAATTATATTTTTCTCAACAAATAATTGCCAATAAGTGCATAAATATGTTATATTTATATTCGTAGGGGCGGTTATTAACCGCCCGTGAAATAAATTCTTGCGAATTCGTGAAATGTTGTTAAACAGCGTGAAGTACGTTTCAAAGGAAACGCGTGAAGTGTTCCTTCGGAACGATAAAATTTTTCGTAGGGGACGGTGAGATTCCCCTAATAGGGGAAATGTCTGCAAATCGGACAAAAGGGTAATGGCAAAGCCGTAACCTCGACGTCCCGTTGCCCGTAAACGGGCAATTTGCCGCAAAAGCGGCAAACGGGTGGGCATGGAAACCCACCCCTACAGGGTACGAGAATTATTATTAAACCCGTAGGGGCGGATATTATCCGCCCGTGAAAAAATTCTTGCGAATTTATGAAATGTTGTTAAACAACGTGAAGTACGTTTCAAAGGGAACGCGTGAAGTGTTCCTTCGGAACGATAAAATTTTTCGTAGGGGACGGGTCCCCCGTCCCGTTGCCCGTTTACGGGCAATTTGCCGCTTTAGCGGCAAACGGG
>ERZ842401.1081-NODE-1081-length-39923-cov-4.047582_pt1 | contig 39923 bp, 19 predicted proteins | sample MGYA00521270_ERZ842401 | MGnify/ENA primary metagenome ERZ842401 (study PRJEB31892, sample SAMEA3878208) | bioreactor metagenome | biome: Moose rumen | place: Sweden | collected 2011-10 | study: EMG produced TPA metagenomics assembly of the PRJEB12797 data set...
GAGCATTTCACGGAAATTGAACTCTTCCTTGCGGATGGTCATTCGACCAGACTCGATGCGGCTCATATCCAAAATGTCATTAATGAGTCCTAGCAAATGTCTCGCACTAGAGCCTATTTTTTCTAAGCAATCCTTTGTCTCATCATCTAATCCTTCCTTTTGAAGAGCTATAGAATCAAGACCTATAATGGCGTTCATAGGAGTTCTAATTTCATGACTCATGCTTGATAAAAATGCAGTCTTGGCAATGTTAGCGCGCTCCGCCTCATCCAAGGCCCCTGCAAGCATTTCGTTTTGTTGTCTCTGCGCTTTCAAAAGCTCAGTTACATCTGATTTGAGCAAAATAAAGAAGTTTGTCTCTTTATCAACGCTGTAAAAAGTAAAACGTTTATCATACACATCCCCATCAATCTGGCATGCCAAATCAACTGTGTAGTCATCCTTGTCTGCAAGCTCTGCAATTATCGCTTCCTTTGAAAGGGCATGGCTGATTGTCTCCTTATCAAGGGATGGTTCCAAAAATGGCAGTACCTCTTTTTCGATGTAATCGTAATAACTACCATCCTTGCTCTTTGGGAAAATACTACCCTTTTTTACATTTTCAGCATCACCGATAACAACGCCATAATTATCATCCACTATATAGCAAACCATATCGTACTGCTTTGCCAAAACCTTTTCATTTAAAACCTCTGTTACCTTGCCTGAGTTATATTCAGTTTCAATGCCTAATACAATAACATCTCCAGTAATTGGGTCCTTACGCATAGAGGCAGAATATTTAATGAAGCATTGTCTGCCCGATTGACGTCTAGAAAAAATAACAAGGGAAGTGGGTCCCTCGCCCAAATAATACTTTTCCTTGAGTGTCTCCAAATCAAAGGTCTCTAGGTACTTTTTTCTATCGGATTCAAGCGGCATGCTTGCAAGGCGAACCTCAAATAATTCGTCTATTTTAGCACCCTTTCTATCCACATCAAAAAGGTCCGTTCCTCTGACTTCCTCCACCACGCCCTTGGTAAGATTTGACCTAAGAGCTGAGAGAGAATTGTCCGCCATGGCATTGAGCTCCTTATTGAGCTCCTTATACATAGCCTCTGTCTGAGCCTGACTTTCTTTTACCTCTGTAATATCCTCATATACACAATACGCATAATCTATACCATCATCTTCAAAAAAGGCATAGCGGATTTTAACCCATTTCCAGTCACCAGAAAGAGTCTTTTTTCTAACATCTAAATGGTTTAGGCCTTCCTTGGTAATCTTGTTTGTAAAAAGATAACGCACTGCTTCCTTATCATCAGGATGAATAGAAACCATATCTCCAGATTTCTCAGAGTTAATGAATTCTTCCTCGGTAGCATCCATCATCCTTAAGAATTCTTCTGAACATTTAATAGGTTCATATTTGCCATCTTCATCTACCTTCATAAGCACTGCATTGCTATTAAGCGCAGTGAAAATCTTTTTATAAAATCCAGCATCGAATTCCAACATAATAGGCCCTCCAATCTAAAACCTGTTATCTTCTCCCGGTGTGGTTTATAAGACTTGCCTGATAGGCTGCCCCAAATCCATTATCAATATTTACAACGCTTACCCCACTAGCGCATGAATTTAACATTGAAAGTAGGGCTGATATGCCACCAAAGGATGCTCCATATCCTACACTTGTGGGAACAGCTATAACCGGACACTCTGCCAGTCCTGCCAACACACTAGCAAGTGCACCTTCCATTCCTGCTATCGCTATGACTACTTCTGCATCCATAATCTCTGGCAAATGAGAAAGGGTTCTATGAATTCCTGCAACACCAACATCGTACAGCTTTACTACTTCATTTCCTAAAAATTCCAGTGTAAGTGCCGCTTCTTCAGCTACTGGTATATCGCTTGTGCCACCCGTTGCCACCACCACCTTGCCATTTCCAGAAAACTTTGGCATATCACCTACTATTACGACCCTTGCATCTGAATAATACTCCAAGCTTTCTATGTCCTCATCCTCTAAAATATCAAAGGCCTTTGCCTCGTCTACTCTAGTAATAAGAACACGCTCCTGACCATTCTTTAATAGATGTTTAACAATGCCTATTATCTGATCTGAGCTTTTGCCTTCACCATAGATTACCTCTCCAACACCATTTCTGACTTTGCGGTGAATATCGATATTTGCATAGCCCAGTTCCTCGAATGGTTGCATCTTAAGTTTTAGCATTGCCTCATCTACAGATATATTTCCATTTTTTACTTCTTCTAATAATTCTTTTATATCATTTTGCATTTTTCTTATGTCTCTTTCGTATAATTATTATCAGTAAAATTGCAGCTGCGGCCGCAATGATTACAACTACTACTATTTTTATATAGCCATTTGAGTTATAGCTTTCAACAGCAAATGTAGCCTCTGTTCCTGTGAAGGAGCTTTCAGCATAGCTACCAGCAATTTTCACTTCCTTAGAAACCCACTTGTCATCTGAAAGTTGATAAATCTTTACGTTTGAATTATCTCCTATATAAAATCTGATTTGCGATTCCATAGTGTCATCCACAGCAGTGTTCTTGAGACTGACATCATAAACGGTCATATTGCTTGAGTCATTTGTGGAATCAGGCTTTGTCACTGTAGTATTCTCGCTGAGAATCAATTTTGAATTCTCGTAATAGATCCCTTGTGCATAGGCAGCCACTTTATCATTAACAGTAAGGTCAGATGCAATCACTGTCACATCATCTGCCTCATCTGCTAGTAAATACATATTTCCAAGAACAGTGTCACTATCGATTCCATCCCAAATCAAATAAGTATCATCCTCGGTAACCAAATCAGGGAAGTTTATCGTTGACACTTCTTTTCCATATTGGATAGCGCTTGATGCAACGAAATTGAAATCCCTATCATAGAAGTAAGCATAAAGATTTGCAAAATCCTCTCCTGCATCAGTAGCTAATAAATCCTCGTAGCTGATTTCCTCTGCTACTCCGCTATAGCTTGCGTTATTAATTCCGCCGAATTTATCGTTCACATAATAGTTATTATAAACGCTATTTGTCATATTACTGTGAGAAACAGATACATCCACACTGGAATCTTCGATGAGATTTCCAATTATTTCTCCTGCCCAATTAGAATCTGAAGATATATCTGAAAGACTGTAACAATTTCTCAGCTTTTTGGCTGCGCCTGCCACGCCTCCCACATAATTGCTGCCCTCTAACACACAGGCTGAATTACAGTTTGTTATGGTACCCTTGGCGTAGCCTGCGATACCACCTATATAATTGCCCTCTTCGGATATTACACGATTTTTTGCTAGACAGTTCCTGATAAGACCTAAGCTGGAATTGCCTACTACACCACCTGCATTTTCTTTTCGAAGCTCAATTATTCCATTACTTTCTGACTGCTCTAGCACAGCAAGGGTTACGTAGCTTTGTCCATCAGATGAGCTAGAACTATTAGTATCGGCAGAGTCAGTTCCTTCCACAGCTATAGCACCAGCAAGGCCACCCACATTTCTATCTCCATTTACATAGCCCTTGTTAGCGCAGGAAATCATGCGGGATGCCGCTTCGTTTTCAGAATCTACTGCAGAATAGTCCTCAAACACGTCACCACCGTCTGCTATCCTCTTTAGGTTGTCCACCTGCTCGTTGGCATAGTTTGTAATATCAGAGATTTTATCGTTAATTGCATTTATATCATTGTTAAGTGTATTTCTAGTTGACGAAATATTGTCGCTGAGCTCATACAAATCCGAGGAAATTTCTCCCGTAGTATCTGAAATATCCTGGCTCACTTTACCAGAGGTCTCACCTATTTTACTATTAGCATCAGCTGCACTAGATTTAATATCACTATTACTTTCTGATGCTATTTTATCTGCATCTATACTATCTATTGCATCCTGAGCCTTATCCACGCTATCGGTTATTGTGGTAAGAGTATCTGTAATGTCTTGTAAGGTTGTATTAGATGAATTTTCATTTGTCACTTCATCTTCTTTTTCGCTCAATTTGTCCTGCAAATTATTGATTGATTCCGCTGCAGAATTAACTCTATTAGTAACAGAATTGCTAGTATCTGATATGTAGCTTTGAATGGATGAACTGCTACTGTTTATTTGATCAGTTGCCTTTTGCCCTGCGGATGTGATGGAATCTGCAGTAGATTTTAGAGCTGACTCTCCGCTTGCTGCGGCACTATTTGTGTCGACCTGAAGCTGATTCATCAGATCCTCAAGCTCATTTAGATAAGCATCCAAGCTTTCTCCTTCTTCAATTATTGCGGGCTCAAACTGACCTACAATACCGCCCACATCCTGCTTGCCATAGACAAATCCATTGTTTGTGGAGCCGGAAATGTATCCGCAAAATCTACCTGCAATTCCACCCACATTATAACCAGCGTGCTGATAGCCAACTATTCCATTATTTGTACAATCCAAAATCTGTCCTGTGCTATATCCTACTATGCCGCCTATGTCACGCCCTACTTCCACACTAGCATTAAAGCTTTCTATAATGCTTTCTATGGAAAGTGATTTTACTGAAGTATCTTCTAATTCAATCCAACTACTATCAGCATTTATATCACCAGCATTTACGCAATCTACAATCAATCCAGTATTTTCTCCAGCGATTCCTCCTACCGCTGCAAGGCTATACACAACAGCTTCATTCTTTGAACCTGTGATAGTAGCAGTCTGCCCATTATATCCTGCTATACCAGCAGTGTCTGCCGTACCAGTGACAATTCCTTTGGCACTGCAATTTTCTATTGTTCCTGCATTTACACCTGCAATAAGTCCCACGTAATTATTATTATCGGTAGAATAAATGACTCCATCCACCGTGAGATTTTTTATAGTGGCAGTCTTTTCCACATACCCGAAAAATCCCATGGCGCCATTTCCAGAATTGATATTGATTCCAGAAATAGTGTGGCCTCCGCCATCAAAAGTACCTGAAAAAGAATCAATTCCTGAAAAATCAGACACATTAGATAAATCAATATCGGCATCCAGCTTCACATAGATTCCCGAACTATTCCCACTGATTTTAAGACTGTCAGCCAGTTCTAAGAGCTCTTCGGATGTGGAAATAATTATCGCGTTATCATCTACTGCTTCTTGTTCGCCTATTTCACTTAAGGTCGCTTCTTCATCCGCAAATGCGGTAATGAGTAATGAATTGAAGCTAAAACTAAAAACTATCAAGAGAGATAATAATTTCAAAAGTCTATTTCTCATCTGAAACACCTCCCTCTTTACTTTCAGTCAGCTTTTTTATCCTATCTTCATCAATAAATATATCCGCTTCTTCTTTGGCCTCCTTTGTGGAACCTCTAAGATTGTTTACTCTGATGTCAACGTCACCTATAATTGTCCCTCTGAAAAATCCTACCACGTCTCCTTCTATATGACCTGTAACCAATCCATCCACGCGTGTAACACCCACAGACTTTTGAACATCACCTGGCAGTTGAACATTCATATCAAACGAAGTTCGCTCTATCAGCTTGTCGCCAAACAGGAGTATTTGCGGCAGAGCAAACATAACCACAATTATAGAAATTATGGTGCCTCGACCAAGGCAAACTCCGATTCCTGCGATACAAGGCTCACTGGTAAGCTGTCCAATCAAAATACCCGCCATTGCAAGCATAGTACCTGAAGTAACTATTGTTGGAAAGGCATAGTTCATGGTATCAATAATGGCCTCCCTAGGTGACATAGTCCTTTTGACTTCCTGGTACCTGCTAGAAACCACTATGGCATAATCGATATTGGCACCCATCTGAATTGAGCTGACAATCAAATAGCCCATAAAGAATAGATTGGTACTAGTCAAATAAGGGAATGAAAAATTAATCCAAATACATCCTTCGATTATAAGTATTAAAAGCACAGGCATACCTGCTGATTTGAATGTAAATAGCAGCACAATAAGAACTGCCAGCATAGAAACCACATTTACAACCGTATTATCTCTGCTAAATGTAAGCTTTAAATCTCTTTGGCTGGTGGATTCGCCAGCAACTACAATATTTGCATCATCACCGTAATATGATTTTGCTATTGTATGTAACTCATCGAGGAATGCAAAGGTTTCGTCTCCCTCTTCTGGAAGAGTCATAAAGATAAGCATTCTGTCATAGTTCTCACCCTGCAGCTGATTGCGGGCAATGTTGATTTTATTATAGGCTTCCTCCACCATATCAGCCTGATCATCATCAAGAGTTATATATTCCTCTTCAATTTCCTTGTGCAAGAAGGTAAACATATCGATGAAAGGAACACTGTATTCTCCTATTCCGTTTAAAAGCTTTCCATAGTTTTCATCATCTATCGCATATGCGGAATATAAAAGCTCAGCCAGCTCATTATCAATACCTAGCATTTCAGAAAACTCTCTGGCATTTAGCTTTTCTGTTAGCATCCTACCATTCATAGCCTCAGTATTGGCAAGACCTGTGGTGTATTGAATCTCATCACGGCTCTCTAAATATGCAAGTAAATCTGCCTCTTTATCGTAATCGCCGGAAGGCACATTTATTGCCACCATTGTAGGCGCGCTAAATGTATCTGCTATCAGATCATCAATTATATCCTGCTCACTTTTTGTGGCAGTCTCTAAGGTTGAATATCCATATACATATGGACACTTTGAAGAGAAATAATAAGCAAATATTAACAGTGCCACAAAAACTACCGGGACTATATATCTAGTCTTGTAGGCAAACTTTCCAACAAAGGGGATTTCTGGTACAAAGTTTTTGTGCTTGGTCTTTTCCATAAGATTTGCAAACATCATAATAAGACCTGGCATAAGGGTAAACACACCCACCAGACTTAGGATGATTGCCTTGATAAGCACGATTGCCATATCGGGGCCAATGCCAAATTGCATGAAGCTCATGGCAATAAGACCACCTATGGTAGTAAGACTGGATGCAGAAATCTCTGGTATTGCCTTACTTAGCGCAATAATATCTGCCATTCTGTGGTCTGGGTTAGACTTTAATTCATTTTTGTATTTATTCAGGAAAATAACAGCATAGTCAACAGACAGGGCTAGCTGCAAAACGATTGTTACACTGTCAGACACAAAGGAAATAGTGCCAAACAAAAAGTTGGTTCCCTTTGCAAGTATGGCAGAAGAAAGAAAGGTGATTATTAACACTGGAATCTCAGCGTATGAATCACTTGTAAATAGTAAAACCAGCAAAACTATCACTGCTACATAAATAGTAATAACGCTCATTTCTTTTGCGATAGTTTCGCTAGCTTGGTCACCTAAATCAGTGGATACATAAAAATCATATCCCTCAAATTCGCCCTTTAGCTCCTCTAAAGCCTCCAGGCATTTGTCATCATTTTCATCATAAATAAATGTGACAGAAAGAAGAGCGCTAAAATCGTTATAATGATCCGTGCTCTTGTCGAACTGAACCATAGCCACATAGTCTAAATCAGATATCTCATCTGCCAGGTCGCTTGCCGCCTGATAGGTTATGTTCTGAACCATTACCTTTGCAGTGCCATAGGTAATGTATTCTTCCTCCATCAATTCAAGGCCAATGCTGGTTTCGGACGTCTTTGGCAGATAGGCCGACAGGGCATTCTCCACCTTTACCCAATTGGATGCCACCATTGAAAAGATTATTCCAATCGCAAAAATTAGGACAAACAAATTGCGTTTATCAACAATAAAACTCGCGACCTTTATCATCAAACCTTCGTCTTTTTCGACTATATCACTCTTCTCCTTCGACATAGAGCCCCCTCCTTGCGCGAATTCCCCCTCTTATTATGATACACAATTTCGTCTGTATTCGCTAGGGGATACCCCTACAAAGGATTTAAAACTTTTCATGAAATGTTTTTCATTGTCATAGCCTACTTTAGCGGATATTTCATTTACCTTCATTTCTGTTTCTTTAAGTAGGCGTTTCGCCTCCTTCATTCTTAAATCTTTAACATATTGAACAAAGTTCGTACCCGTATAGTGCTTGAACTCTGCCGAGAATAAAGAATAATTCATCGAAATATGATTGCTTACTACCGCCATATTCAAATCCTTATAATAATTTTCATTTATATAATTTATAGCCTCTTTTATTTTTGCTGCTGTCTGATCCTGACTAACATTTTCTGATATTCTACTTTGTTCATCTAAAACAAAGCTTGTAAATTTTTCTCTGTAACTATCCAGGCAATCCGTCATAATAGGAAATTTAATACTCTCTGGAAGCTTCGCCCTATATTGTTTTTCATATTCTTCGGCAAAGATATTGATTGCTTCTATAAAATCTTTAGGACTAATCTGCCCTCTTGCCGCCGCAATGAAAAAACCATCCCACTCCTTTTTAAGCTCTTTAACACGATCTGTTCCCATAAGCTGTATACGCGCCATAATAGTAGCAGGTTCTGTCAGTTTTGCTGCCGACTTCAAAAGCTCCTCGGGAACAGATGGCAATACATCATCTACAAGAGACATATTTTGCATAAATGCTTCTATTCTCCTCTTTAAAGCAAGTTCATATGCATCCTTCAGTTCCACTATGGATGTATATACATCACTCACACCTATATATCTTGCATTTATGAGATTTGCGACTTCATCACTAGGTACTATAAACACATTGGAATTTTGAACTCCCTTGAGGCATATGCCTGTCATATTGGGAAGACTTGCGGACTCATCAGTAACTATCACAACGTAATTAGCACCCACCTCATCTTGAAGCTTTGTTTCCATGAGTCCTATATCCTCTTTGGATAAATCGTTGTCCTTGAGCATATAATTAAGAAGCTTTATGTCCATTGCATCAGACTTTTTCCTATCCTCGTTTCGGTTTTCAATTTCCTCATTTATTTTTTCAAGGATGGCCTTTAGCTTTTCTCGCTCTACTGGCTTTAGGATATATTCTCTTACTCCCTGCCGCATCATTTCTACCGCATAAGAAAAATCATCATATCCTGATATCGCAACCGTTATTGGAGGATTATCAAGGGACTGCACCGCCTGAGTTAGCTCTATTCCATTCATTTTGGGCATTCTGATATCTGTAAACATTAAATCCACTGACTCAGATTTTAATATGTCCATCGCGGCTTGCCCATTGCTACATTCAATGACTTCCTCTACAGGAACTCCACTGCGTTTTATCATAGCAGCTATTCCCTGTCTGATTAACTTTTCATCCTCTACTACTAAAACCTTCTTCATACATTACCTCTTACTAAATTATCGTATTTGCGGTTTGCTCCATTGGAATCCTCACACTAACCTTAGTGTAACAGCCTTCTTTTGTAGCCACCTCTATACCATATCCATCTCCAAATGCCATTTTTAATCTGTCCTGGACATTCTTAAGCCCAATACCGTTTCCTGAACCGCCCTGGCTAGGTATTTCGCCAGAAATCTTTTTGAGTAAAACATCTAGCTCCTCGTCATTCATTCCTCGACCATTATCAGTGATTTCGATTGTACAATCATAATCTGACACAAGTCCTTTTATATAAATGGTAGTGTCTTCAGCTATCTCCTCCACTCCATGGATTATCGCATTTTCGATAATTGGCTGAAGTGACATTTTAGGTATTCTTTGTCCAAGCACTTCGTCAGGGATATTTAGAGACAGGATAATATCGTAGTCAAATCTCAAATTAATTAGAGCAAGATAATTTTTTATATACTCCAATTCCTCTGACACAAGAACCGTTTCCGAGGTCCATTTCATACTATATCTTAAGAGCTTTCCAAGACTTGTGATAGAATCGGAAATGTCATATTCCTCCTGCATTTCAGCCATCATTTTTATAGACTCTAGTACGTTATAGATAAAATGGGCGTTTATCTGATTCTGCAAGGCTTTTATTTGACTGTCCTTTGCAAGAACTTCTCTATCTATATTTTGCTGCATCAAATTTTGAATGTTATCTAACATTCTATTCACTTGATGCGCCAATTCTCCCATTTCATCATCCCTGCCAGTGCTTGGTGCCCTCACAGTCAAATCCCCTGTCCTGACTTGTCTGATAGTATAAAGAACCTGGTAGAAGTTTTTTAGGACTTGCAATACCACCCCATTAATTACAAAAGCAAGCACAACCAAAATTGCTATCATCCAGAGGATGAAATAATTTCTTTGTCTATACACCTCGCTTAAGCTATCTGAAATATCATTAACCGATACCAGTGTGCCTGAAAGCTCCTTAATATACATTCCTGAAATAACACTTTTTTCTTGCTTGCTATAATAAGTGCTAATCTCTGGGATGTCGCCATTTTTTGCTATTTCAGACATTTTTTCTGCCATATCAAGCGCAATAGTGGCAACATCTTCATCTGTGTAGCTGCCAAATATGACTTCGCCATCAGATGTAACAAAGCATGTTGTTTCCCCTGGAATATTTTCATATAAAGAGGGAAACATTGTTTTCATTTTCATATTGGCCTCAACAACACCAAGCATGCCGTACTTTCTATCAGTAATTGGAGTAATAAGCGCAAGCATGGGAGTGTTGTCGCTGGATGCAAATAGATTGTCCTTGTAGTTGAACACCCATCCACCAGTAGATGCCATAGCCACCCATTCCTGTCTCATAAGCCTAGATGATGAAAACATCACAGGCATCATCTCCTGTACATTATCAGATGACGCATAATATCTGCTACCCGACAATACCGGGTTGGTATTTATAAGCCTTTCCAAGGAAGCCACATCATTGCGATAAATGCTTATCCATTCTTTGGTTGAAAGGCTCCCATCTTCCTTTGCATTAATCAAGACATTATTCATTGTCTCATCTGACAGGAAAAACTGAGTAACCATATTTATGGAGTCCACATTATTTTGTATACTACCATGCCTTCTTGCCATAGTAGACGATAAATAGGATATGTTTTCATCTATAGTGGATTGCTCCATGTTGTAAAACATTACACCACTTAGAATCGCAATAGACACCATTACAAATATCAGGATAATAGCAGTCAGTTTTATATTCAGTTTTAAGCTCTTAATCGATTCCCAATTTTTCTTTTGCTTTTGTGACATACTGATATCGTTTCTCCTGAAGCTGATCATATCCTAGAGCAGACCGTTCCTGTTTATAGCTTTCTAATATTTCATCAAATTCCTCATCACTTTCTGCAAGAAGTAGTGCCTGCAAGGTGTTTACCCACAAATTGTTAATCTGACTATCTATGTATGCATCTTCTGTATCCGCTGGCAGAATAACGTCATATTCACCAGTGTATTTCACATATTTATAGGTCCATTCTTCTAACTGCTTTGTAGGTGACGAATTATTATTCCGCCACTGAAGCTGCATTACATTGTCCTGCAGCATCCAATAAGCATCATCGGCCCCATATATCTGGTCGTATGTGGCTCTATCACTATTAAGTAGCTTTAGCACATCTGGCTTTATCACAGGTGTTCCATCTACCATATCATAAGTGATGCCTTCCACACCTAGATACACAAGCTTCTGCCCCTCTTCAGATATCAAATAGTCCATAAAAGCAATTGCCCTATCTGGGTATTTGCAATCTTTGGAAATCATAGTAATGGTCCAACCACTGACAGTATTGGTAGGTAAAACATGATCATCACCATTTTTATTTTTAGGACCGTCCACTGCAATATAGATACTATTAGGATCTGTTGCATAGAGAGTCTTTTGTTGATCTGCCATATCTGTGTACTGATATAACATGCAAAAATATCTGCCCTCAGCTATTTTTTCTTCCATTTGGGTACGTTGGTCAATAAAAATATCCGTAGCCAAATATCCCTCTTCGCCCAGTCGCCTAAACATCTTTAGCCAAGATATATATTCTGGGTCAGTATTTCTATCATAAAGCTTGCCATCCTTTTCGTAGGGGATAGCCAAAAAGTTTTGAATATATTGGTCGAAGGACACGTTTCCAGAATCATCAAAAAGGTGAGCCCCTATTGGTATTAATGGCTTGCCATTTATCTCTGGATACATTTCCTTAGCCTTTTTCACAGCCGCTTCAAAACCCTCTATTGTGGTCATATCAGGACTTCCTATAGCTTCATATATGTCCTTTCTCACCAGGAAGGTCTGATTAGAGCCTATATTATCATTATTCTCCACATCCTGTGGTGTCACCGAAGAACACGGATAGCCATAAATATTTCCGTCCGATTGTGTATACCAGCTCACAGCCTGCTCATCGCACACTTGATAGAAATACGGATCATACTCATCTGCAAGTTCATTTATAGCATATACCATATCCTTTTGAATCATCTCGTTGACCTGTGGCTCCCACCAGCCAAGTGTAATCAAATCCGGTAAAGAGCCTGATTCAATAAGAGCATTTAGTTTTTCCTCTTCGTTTCCTTGTGGAGTGATAAAGTTTATAGACACACCTGTATTTTCTGTAATAGTGCGAGATACCACATTAGACCCCCAACTCGTGTTAAACCAAGAATAATTGATATACCAGTCCAAGGTAATGCTGTCATCAGCCGTGTTTTTATCCTCAGTTTTTGTACCACATCCTACGAGAAGTGAAAAACTTAGGCTTAAACATATTAACTTTCTTAAATTTCTTCTTTTAGTTTCCATTCTATTATTATACTTGCTATACGATTTGCTAGCAATATAAGCAGCAAAGGACTGCCGCCTTATGGCGCCAGTCCATCTAGATTTACTCTTTTACACTTCCTGCCGATATACTGCTGATAATATATTTTGAGCAGAAGGCAAATACAATCATAATTGGCACTACAGATATAGCTACTCCTAAATAAATCGCGCCCTGATTTTTCTGTAAATCTGTGGCCGCATTTAGGGTTGAAATCATAACAGGTAGAGTCATTTTGTTTGGAGAATTTAAAAGTATGAGTGGCGTTAAATATGAATTCCAATTTCCAATAAATGCTCCAATGGACATTGTTGCGATACCAGGCGCCATTATAGGTAAAACTATTTTATGAAACATATGTAACTCTGATGCCCCATCTATCCTTGCTGCTTCTAGCAGCGCCTTTGAAAGAGTTGATTTGACATACTGTCTAAGGAAGAAAACAACTCCAGGTGCCGCTATTGCAGGAACAATAAGGGGAATATAAGAATCAATCAATCTAAGTTTCTGACACAAATTATAAAATCCAATCAGTGACAGTTGTGAAGGAATCATCATAAATACCACGATTACCTTGAATAATAAATTATTTCCTTTCCATTCATACATAGCCATAGCATATGCGGTGATTGCTGAAAAGTATGCGGTAAGGAGAGTTGCCGGGACAGCCACCTTGATACTGTTAAAAAAGCCCCTGAATAAATTTACATATTTGAACAATACCACCCAGTTATCCTTGAGGCTGTGCCCTGGCAAAAATGAAAAAGAATGGGTTATCTCAACACCCGACCTGGTTGAATTTACAATCATTAGCCAAAAAGGAAGGAGACAGCCTAAAGCTAACACTATTAAGGCAATGTAAAGAATTATCTTTTTTATTTTGGTAGCCATACTAGTCCTCCTTTCCACCGAAAAATTTAAATTCAAGTACTGAAATAATAAGTATTATGATAAACAGTGTGTATGCTATTGCAGATGCAAAGCCCACCTGATGTGTTTCAAATCCAAATTTGTACATGTACATGACTACAGTCTGCAGAGTTCCACCCGGTTCACCTGCTGTGGAAGCGCCAGCCACTCCATTGATAAGGAATGGTAAATCGAATAACTGTAGACCACCTATAAGCGATGTTACTGCCACATATAAAAGAATAGGTCTAAGAAGTGGCAATGTAATTTTTGCAAATGTTGTCCATCTGCCAGCCCCATCTATAGCCGCTGCTTCAAAATAATCCTGCGGAATACCCTGTACTCCAGCCATCAGCATGATAAAAGAATTTCCAAACCACATCCATGCCTGGATAATTGCCACCACTGCCCAGGCTGTAGAACGTTGTCCTAACCAATTAACCTGCTGGTCAATTATACCTGCTGCTAAAAGCATCTGATTAAAAGAACCATATTTCCAATCCAATAATGTTTTGAATAAGAATGCTACAGAAGTTGCTGCAATTAAGTTTGGCAAATAATATAATGCTCTAAAAACCGCAAGGCCGCTGATTTTATATTTGATATCCGAAAATACGATAGTAAGTAAAAAGGCAAGTCCTAACTGAAGCACAATATTAAGACCCCACATTTTCACTGTGTTATATAATGAGCGCCAGAAAAACTTATCCCCAAGCACTCGTTTATAATTGTCAAGGCCGACAAGCACTGGCTCACCGTATCCTTTATAATCTGTAAAACTTAGAAAAAGTGTCCTTAAAACTGGATATACATTAAATATCAAAAACACGATGACGAATGGGAGCACAAACAGATATGCTGCATTATTCCTATTCTTCATCAAATTCCTTATGGAAAAAGCTTTCATCCTTTCCTCCCTGTTAATATTGGGGCTAGCGTTGCTAGCCCCATTTCATCACCAATTAAAACTATCTTTCAACTGTTATCTCTGGATAAGTCGATTCAACCACATCGTAGAACTCATCGATTGCATCTTCCTTGCTCTCTTCGCCTGTCTTGATTGCTGTGATAGCATTGCCCCAAGCATCTCCGATAATCTTGTCATAACGAGTCACTTTTGAATAATCAATTCCTTCGGCCTGTTTCTGCCAGAATGCATACAAATGCTGGTTACCATATACTGGGTTCTCATCATCCTTGTGCTTTTCAAGAACTGAGATTAGTGAAACGGTGTCGCCTTCAGACTCATCGATCCACCATTCTGCTGTATCCTCATCAAGTGTTACCCACTTTAAGAAGTCCCAAGCAAGGTCCTTGTGTTCTGACAGAGCAGAGATACCGATAAATGTACCACCGCCAAATCCATAAGCTGGACCTGAGCATACGCCCCACTTACCAGATGTCTCGCCAACATTATCTCTCAATGTAAGAACTCCCCAGCTAGGAAGACCAAATGCAAATACTGTTGTCTTATCAAGATCCTTTGTAGCCTCTTCGAACTGTTCAGCATCCCAAACGTTTACAGAATCATCAGCATAATTTTGTATGTCTGCTGTAAGGATAGGTACTTCGCCTGCCATAGCCTGATACCATGGTGTAGACCACTGGTTGGCATATGCTGTGTAATCGTTCTGATACAAATCCACTACAAGATCCATATAATCAAGTCTTGCCTGATTTACATTGAGTTTTCCATCTACAACCCATGCGCTATCACCAGAGAAATAATTGATTTCGGCATCAGATGCGAAAATACGGTAGCCTGCGTTTTTAAGAGTCTTTGCTGTGGAAAGAACAGTATCATAATCCTTAAATAGCTTACCAATTTCGTCTGGATCTTCTGTTCCAAATACCTCCTCAGCTATATCTCTACGATAGTAGATACCTGCTGGAGTGATCTGATAAGAAATAGCTCTTTGAATTCCCTCGGAATCCTGTCCAACCTTCCATACATAATCAACAATCTGATCTGCATAATCCTGAGCATTGTATGGTGCCTGATTTAAATCTTCAAAATAGTTTGCATCATAGAAATCCTCAAGCATCTGTGGCTCACCAACAATGATATCTGGTGTAGTCTGGCCACCGTTTAATGCTGTCTGAACCTTTGTCACATAATCTGCTGGTTCAATTACGACTGTTTCAATCTGAACATCGTGACTTTCAGCATATTTTTCTGCAAATGTCTGTAAGTCCTTTGCAAGTGTCCAGATGACAAGCTTTTCGCCTGTCTCACTTCCAACTGTCTCTGAATTTACATTGTCCCCATCAAGTGCTGCGCTGCTATCTGTTCCATCGCTACCACACGCAACCATGGAAAGAGTCATTGCACCAACTAAAAGTGTTGCTAATAATTTTTTTAGCTTCATCCTTTCATCCTCCCAACTTATTTGTTGAATTGTTGTTATGATTGAATTATAGATAGGCTGGCTTTATGAAAAAATGACACTTTTTTTAGTTAGGTGTCATTTTTATAGTAATTGATTTTCCACACCTATCCCTAAGCTTTTGCACAGCTTCAACTGGCAAATCTAAAGCTTTAGCTTTTTCTTTTGTGCCATCCAAAAATTCCACATCAGTGCTTAGGATTTTGTAATTGCCTGGTATATAATCCTGCAGGCTCTCAAATTCCAATCTCATTTTTGTGGTCCCGAGCATAGTTGTTTCAACGAAATATTTTCCACCATCCTCCGCAATCAGGTACTCTGGAACGGCTGGGGCAATGTTAAAGGAAAGCTTCCCATCCTTATAAGAAAAGAGATTCTTTCCGAAAAACATCATTTTCCAAATGCTAATAAATTCCACAGTGGAACCGCTTAATCTAGCAACAAAGCCTTTACCGTGAATTCTTGCATTTGGATTAACGGAGCTTGCAATAAAAGACGAATTTTCTAAGGTGCTACGGCCGTATGTCTCTTTGTCTAAAAACGGAACTGCAGCGGTTTTAAAATCCTCAAAAAATTCTTTATACAAGCCACTTCGAATTAGTTCCAACAAATATTTGTATTCCATATGTAGCCAAATCGATTCGTTTTCAAGCCAGCCTGGTGTAAAAGCCTTGCATCTGCCTAGCTCAAAGCTTGCATCATTAAGTGATGCATTGACCTTGTACATAGAAAGCTTATTGTCATATAGAGCACTATTCTTTACACGATTGTAGATATCAATTTTTTTAGGAGTATCATCATCGAGCTTTAGATATCTAACTGGGCCTTCCAAAAAATATGGCACGTTTACAAGATTGAAATGCTTTGCATTTATCTCATCTGCGTTTTCTTCGTATTCGTCCATCTCAAATGTAAAATACGCTGGTGGAATTCCCTTGCCCTCTTCTAAAGCATCCTCTACTGCCATCTCCATTGTGTGAGAAAAAACTGACAAGATGTTCTCTATTTTTTCACTATCAAACTCACTTGATTTACCAGATAGATTTTTATATACGTATTTACGATATTCCTCTTTTGCATCATTTTTCTTGTTCCATTTGATCAAAGAATCTGTCTCAGTCATCTCTATATCGTATATACGTAATATAAAATCTGCTATTTCACTAGGTATACTTACAGTTCTATCAAGCATCTGATTCCATTTCCTAATAGTGTCAATCATCCTTTTTAGCTCATAGGATTCATTCATGGAAGAACCAAACATTCCAGGCATACCATTTAAAGCATCATACCAACCTGGTTTGCCACCTTCCATTTCTACACCCATGCCGTATGCATCTAATGTAGCCAGCTTTATAGCAGACATCATGAGCAGCTTACTCATAAGGCTCATAGTTAGTTCATTACCATTTGCATCCACCGCAAAGCTTGGAGCCTCATCCGTATTTTCTCTTTCTATCAGATAATGATATTGTCTAATACCATTTTCAGTTTTTGCATAACGCTTTGTCCTAGGCAAGAGCCTTCTTTTAGCATCAAAGGATTTCACATAGGTGTCATACAAAAGCTCCTCCAAATTATCTGGATAAACCTCTAGATAATCTTCTATAAGATCCAGATTGTAGGTCCAATGGTCACTCCAATATCCCTCTCCAAAATCTCCATTTACTGTCTCTGTAGCATCTGCCATGATTTCATTAAAAAGCGCTTCCTCGTCTTTTGAAAATTTGCCAGATGCTTTATCCATAATGGCATTGCAGAGTTCGCCTGGAGTAAATGCATCATTTAATCCAACCGCGGCTGTTGCTTTTGATTTATATTTAATCTGCTCTATCTTAAGCGGATTGTAGCCATCTAGTTGAATCAATGAATAGAACATCTTTATATTACTTGCTTTTACAATTGGACTGAAAAATGTGTCGCATCTTCTGTTCTGATTTACATCCCTGAAATTTCCATTTCCTTGGGAATAAAATTCAGGCGACATTGAAAAATAATTGTAATCTCTCTCTAAATCACCATGCTTTCGTGAATATACATAATAAGTATGGCCTGCTAAATCGATTGGAGTCCCACCCCGCAAAAAATTGTCCATGTAGTTGTAACGAGTGTAATTATCAAATATCTCGTTGCTTGTCTTTGTCTTTACAGAATCTGTCAAAACAGCAGTGAGTTCTAATGCTTCATCAAATTTATTTTTAAAGTATGCTCCATTAATACCGTGCGCTAAAAACTCGTTTAATATATCCTTGTTTCGCACCTGTCCTATCATTTCATAAAGGGCAAGACTCTCACCTGGATTTAAAACGGCACTTTCTGCGAAAAAAGCGCAAGGCATTTCATTTGAGGTATTTTGGTTCGCTTCCAATAACGAACCAAACGAATTGTTGTCAAATCCTACTGCCCGCTCTAAAGATAAATCGTATTCAAATACAAGCCTTGGATCCACCAATACTGGAAGCCTTGTTCCATCCTCTCTGATACCTATAGCAAAATTTCCGCCATCAACCTTTTTTACAACAGCAGAATCCTCCATGCTCACCCTGACTCTAGCGTAAGGACATTTTGTTTCAACATCCTCCACCTGCATCCACGCTTTTGTGGTCTGTGCAATAGATTTAAGACTATCTTGATCCACTCCATAAGGAATTAAAGCTGGCATTCCATCCAAAAGTTCTATGTCTTTAACCTCATTACTTGTATTTGTAATTTCTAGTACGCGAAGCAACGAAGCAATCTTCTCTCCACAAAGTGTTGTATAGCTTACATTAGTCTTTATTCCTATATCATCATTTTCATCCTCTATAGCCATAGCGTTCATGAAAACTGACATTTTATTTTTCTCATTATGATTTTTAAAAGGCTCGAAGTAGTTTCCGTTCACCTTCATAAAGGTTCTAAATCCATTTCTTTGTACCATTTGATAAGCTGTATGCGCTGGATAAAACTCCATGATTGCATGATCTTTATCTTGAACGCCAAAGCTTACCACCGCCTGACCTCTATTTACGTAATAGCACCACATTGGTATGCCTTTTAAACCTGCCACTCCTGGCAAAAAACTTGAAAACTCACTTTTTCGACCGTAGTCAAAAAGCTCATCTCTCACATTAGACTTTAATTCCATCACTAGTCTCCTCCTTCGCAGTTAATCATAGGAAAATGACGCCATCAAAAAAAGGACACCTTTTTTGTTAGGGTGTCCTTTTTTACGTATCATATTTAATCAAACTTTAGGATAGTATTTAATATTCTTTTTGCATTTGTTTTTAGGATTTGGTGATCAAGTGCTCCCTTTTCATCTGCGAGCTTTAATCTATCTGGATATCCATTTCCCATTTTTAAATCATTGCCAGCATTAGATTCCTTATAGTGCTCTCCTCTAGTCCACCAGTCGGAGGTAACCATTCCTTCATATCCCCACTCATCCCTAAGAATGCCCGTCAGCAAGTCGTGGGATTCTGATGCCCTCTCACCATTTATAGCATTATAGGCGCTCATGATGGTATATGGCTTTGCATTTTCTACTACGATTTCAAAAGCTTTTAAATATATCTCGCGAAGAGCCCTCTCTGAAACTCTTGAGTCGCTATGCTTTCTATTGGTCTCCTTGTTGTTGCATGCAAAATGCTTTACAGATGCTCCAACATGATTGCTTTGAATTCCATTTACAAGAGCTGATGCTAGCTTTCCTGCCACTAAAGGATCCTCTGAAAAATACTCAAAATTTCTACCGCACAATGGGCTGCGATGAATATTTATTGCAGGAGTGAGCCATACTGCTAAATTATTTTCTTTTAATTCTGCTCCTCCTGCCTTGCCAACTTGATTAATTAAATGTGTATTGAAAGTACAAGCTAAAAGTGTAGCACACGGGAAAGCTGTCGTGAGAATACCTGTCTCTGGGGCAATTCTCACACCCGCAGGACCATCTGCCGTCATGGCAGAAGGCACACCATATTCTGGTAGATTACCAAAACCAAAGGTATTGGCTACGCCAGTGTTGGGCTGACCACCCACCAGATGCATCAAATCATCAATAGATAGCTGGTCTACAAATTCATCCAAAGTGATTTTGCCATCAGCCACCTCAGATAGAGTATGGGCATCCCTTTTATAAGGATTAGTCAGATAATATCTGTCTCTATGCGGCGTCTCTGGAACCATCGCTTCTTCTGTTCCTGGCTCCATCTTTTTTATTACACTTTCATTTATGTCCTTATGCTCTCCTTGAGGCAGGCTCTCAAAACTTCCATCTGAAAGCATCCTTTTTGGTAATTCCACAGGAGCAAGCTTGTGGCTTAACTGCTTTATCACTTCATCATCAGGATTATTCCATATCATATCCTTATTTGACACATCGAATGAATCGTTACCCAAGCAAAAATGATATTCACCCTTTTCTAGTACATAACAAGCCTCTGCCACTTTTCCCAAATCATCAAAGGAAGACATGCTATATTTTGAGACCGAAAGAGTGAGCACCTGACTTTCCTGTGGTCGCAAAAGCTTGGTCTTTGCAAAATCCCCAAGCATTCTCTTAGGTTTGCCAAGACAGCCTTTAGGCGCACTTACATATAGCTGGATAACATTTTTGCCAGCTCTATCTCCTATGTTTGTCACCTTTACTGTAAAATAAAATACATCATCGCTCAGTGACATGGCAACTATATTGCTTTCAAAGCTGGTGTAGCTTTTACCATAACCAAAAGGATATATTATCTTTTTGTCCGCCTCTGGGATGGTCAAAAAATATCTGTAGCCTACATATATATCCTCAATATAATTGACATAGTCGAAGGACTCATGAAAACCAGCTGTGGAAGGATAATCATAAAGGCTTCCTGCAAAGGTATCCACTAAACGACCTGACGGATTGACAATACCAAGCAATACATTCGCCGCAGCATCTCCTCCTTCCATACCTCCTTGTCCCATATATAAAGCAGCATTAATATCCTGTTCTTTTAGCCATCTAAGGTCGATAACTCCACCTATATTTAGGACAGCAATAACCTTTTTAAAGCTAGCTCGCACCTTTTTGATAAGCTTTATTTCTTCGGCTGTCAGATAAAAATCTCCCTCTGGAAAAATCTCTCCAGATATTTTTGGCATGCTCGTCTCTGATTCCCAAGGATTGAACTCGTTGTTGCATTCCACATCGCTTCTGTCCCAACCTTCACCAGAAAATCTATTAATAGAAATTATGGCTGTATCCGTATATGCGATAGCAGCCTCAAAAAGATTTTCATCCACCTCAGGCTCTGAGGTCATACCGGGCACTCTGCCCTTTTCGTATTGGGCTTTTAAATCATCCTTATAAAAACTGATAAGTGGTTCGAAAACACTTACTCCCTTGGCCTTTAGACCATCGTATAGGCTATGTACATACTTACAATATACATCTCCAGAACCACCGCCACCTTTTACATAATCCACGCTTGCTTTGCCGAACAACGCAAGCTTTACGTCCTTTTTCAAAGGCAATGTTCCATCGTTTTCAAGAAGAACCATTCCCTCTTCAGCGGCCCTCCTAGAAAGATTAATATGTTCACTGCATCCAGTCACTCTCCTGTCTCCATCCAATGGAAGTGATGGTTGATACAGTAATCTAGACCATTTTTGCATAAGCCCCTCCTAATCTTTAATATTCAAAATGAGTGCAGAAGCTGCACTCATTTTATAGTAGACTTATTCAAAATTATTTTAAAGTGTGATTATTTTATTGCGGTTTGATTTTTATGAGCTATAGAAAGTATGTAAGCTAATTCAATTCGTATTTTACGATATTTAATATAGCATCCTTATTAGTGTTAAAATATATTCCATCACAAGAAACATCAGTAGGAATTGATATAGTCATGGTATATGCTCCATCTTCAAAAAATGCTTCCATACTATATCTGTCTAATATGATTCTTACCTTTAGGCTTTTATTTTTCCAAGGAATGTGTGCGCGCCTTTGATGAACTATAGCGCGTCTTGATCCTGAAAACTTGCGATCTATTTTTACAATATTTTCTTTGGGTCTGAGAACAATATCAGTATGATATTTTTCATCGGCTGCAATCGATATAACAAAGCGGTCAAATAAATCCTCTATGTTCTTTGGGCTTACTTCTAATTCCAAATCAATGCATCTTCCCTTAATACCATCAAAAGATATTCCTTCACTAACAAGCTCACTATCCTTATCTTTTAAATCATTAGTAGCCTCTATCAATATGTTTTTATATTCTACCCTGCCTGTTCTATGGTCCTCGATTTCTCTAATAGGCCACTGATATAATCTGCCATCTATAATTGATAGCTCTCTAGGAAGCGACATCTGTCCAAACCAAGGTACTTCACCATTTCTAGCGCCTGTTGTATCCCAGTTTTGCATCCACCCTATCATTATTCTGCGTCCGTCTAATGATTGAATGGTTTGCATAGCATAAAAATCTATACCATAGTCCACCGCTTGAACAGACTCTTCAGCAAATGTATCAGTAGCTGCATCATAAGAACCTATAATGCACAAATTTCCGTTTCCATTATGAAATTCAAATCCTTGTGGCAGCATATCCTGGGGACTTGTGAGCAACACACCTTTATTATCTAGTTCAAAAAAATCTGGGCACTCCCACATCAATCCATATCTGTTCTTATTTGATGCAAATACTTTTTCAAACTCCCAGTTTAGACAGTCATCGCTCTTAAACAGTAACAATTGGCCACTGCCATCTGCCGGCCTGTTGGCAACCAGACATCTGTATGTTCCATCTGCCTTTTCTAATATTTTAGGATCTCTAAAATCTGTCTTGCTATCTCCTTCTGGAATTAAATCAGAATTGATAACTGGATTATTTTCATATTTTTGATAGTCGATTCCATCTCCAATTGCAACACATTGTGTCTGAAACTCCTTCATCTGACCATTTTCCACACTACGTTTCATAACACCTGTATACATTAGTAGGTGCCGTCCATCCTTTAAAGTAATGGCGCTACCAGAGAAAACACCATCCTTGTCATAAAATTCATCTGGTGCCAATGCCGTTGGCAAAAATTCCCAATGTAGTAAATCCTTACTCCTGGCATGTCCCCAGTGCATAGGTCCCCAATAGGTATCATAAGGATGATACTGATAAAACAAATGATAATATCCCTCATATATACAAAAACCGTTTGGATCATTCATCCAGCCTACTCTAGGGGTCAGATGGATTTTGGGTCTTTGTTCTGCAGGAATCAGTTTGTCAAAAGCCTCCTCGTATTTTCTCGCCTCTCTTAAAGTTTGACTATTCATATATCTTTTCCTCTTAGTTCTTTCTATAAAAGCCAAAGACTTGTTTTTGTAAACGCATCCTTGGCTTTTTGTTAAATCTATTATTTAAAAATTATTTAGCGTAAAAACTATCCAAATATTTCTGGTAGATTTCCAAATACTGGTCTAGTCCATAGGCATCTACCTGATTGATGTAGGCATTCCATGAATCCTCTGTAATACCATCACGGATAAATTCAGCCTTACTAGAATTCAAATATGAAACCAAATCAGTCTGAATCGCAGACAGCTTTTCTGTATCCTCTGATGACATGAATACTCTTGGATAAACATATTTACCGTTCATATCATCTGTATAGTAATCCTTTATCCAATCCAAACGATACTGTGCATCATCAGGGCAGGTTACATAAACATCATAATATTCATCTAACACTGCAAGTGGACCACCTACACATTCCGCTTCGCGAACCTCTACTGGAGATGCATCACCCAATGCTGCATGTTTGAGCATCTTTTCACCATTAGCATTTTCGCTCAATTCGAAAATATCGAAATCATCATCCTCTCCATAAGTACCCCAGTTGTTCTGTGGAGACTGGAATGGATCATACATTTTGTCTAACCAAGCGCATACAAATGCTGGATTTTTGCAGACACTAGTAACTACGCATCTACCTCTATCAAATCCAGAAGTAAATGAACCATTCTGTGGAGTTACGTTTACAGTGTCGGCCTTTAATGCAGCAAGAGGTACATAATCATTTATGTTATCAATATTGGCCACATCCCATGTGAAGCAAACTCCATATCTATGAGACTTGCCCTTAGCAACATATGTTGACCAATCCTGGGTAAAGCATTCTGGGTCAATCAAATCTTCAGCATATAGCTTGTGCAGCCATTCTACGCCATCTTTGAATCCTTCTGTTGTTGCAGTACAAATTACCTTTTTGTCATCTGTTACTGCTATATGCTGTCCCATATCAACATCACCGATACCATCACCAAATCCATTTATAAGAAGGTTAGGATCTTGGTCATTTACTATGCATGACATTGGAATAATGTCTCCATCTATGCCAAATTCTTTCTGCAGATTAGCAGCATTATCCTTAAATGCCAACAGAACCTGTTCGAATTCATCGACTGTAGTAGGAGTATCTAATCCTAGAAAATCTAACCATTTTTGATTAATAAATGTCATATTATTTCCAACAGTCTGAATAGCTGTTTTTTCAGAACCGAGCTGCTCAATCCAAGGCAAAGCCCATATATGTCCATCCTCATCCTCGCACATGGTACGATACTCTGGATACTTGTCAAACACTGTCTTTAAATTAGGCATATAGTCATCAATATATGATTCCACAGGAACAATTACACCCTGATCGGCATACCTTAACAAATCACTGTCACCAAAGCCTGCTGTAAAAACAAAATCTGTGAGAGTATTTGCATTGGCCATATTTAAAGATATTTTGTCGCCCCACTGATCTGATGAAATAGCTGTCCATTCCACATGCACATTTGTCTCATCTTCTAAGCGCTTAAAAATTGTTCTGTTATTAGGCTCTTCTTCTGTACCTACTGGATAGCTGGTTGTTCCTGTAATGGTAACTGTTTCTGCAAGTGGGAAAGACAAATTTGACATATCCACCTTGTCAGCGTCACTTACATTGTTTCCTTTCGAGCCACAAGCCATAAACATCGATGACGCCATCGTCATGGCCATAGCCGCCGCAAAAATCTTCTTTGCATTGTTCTTTTTCATTTTCTATCTCCTCCTAATATACAAACAGTTGAAACTGTTTCTAACTAACCTTTTATAGACCCTACCATAATTCCCGAATCAAAATATTTTTGGAAAAATGGATACATTACTAAAAGTGGCAAACTTGAAATGATAATTGTTGAATATTTAAGTAATTCTGCAAGTCTAGCTCTTTCAGCGGTAGATTGCATATCTGCAATCATTCCTGCGTCAGGTTGATTTTGTATCAAAATAGCTCTGAGCACTAACTGAAGCGGTTGCTTTGACGCAGAGTTTAAGTAAACCATGGCATCAAAATAGCTATTCCACATACCTACAAATTGCCAGAGGCAAAGCACTGCGATTACAGGCATGCATACAGGCAATAGGATTTTAAAGAAAAGAGTAAGCTCATTTGCTCCATCTACTTCTGCTGCTTCTCTTAGCTCACTAGGTATGCTTTTAAAATATGTACGGGCAATAATCATATTCCATACTGAAAAAGCATTTGGCAAAACAATTGCCCACATGCTATCTAGCATTCCTAGATTGCTTATCAGCAAATATGTAGGAATGAGACCACCACCAAAAAACATGGTAATCATAAAAATCACATTAAAGAACTTTCTTCCCTTGAATTCCTCCAACGACATTGGGTAGGCACAAAGCATTGTGATTGATACGGATAGAAAGGTAAAAACCACGGAGTATACAATAGAGTTTTTAAAGCCTACCCAAATTTGCTTATTAGAAATAACTCTCTCATAAGCGGTCAACGTCCACTTTTCTATATCAAATGTTATTCCATTATTTTGAAGAGTAATGGGATCCATGAATGAAGCTATAATTATGTATATCATCGGTATAATGATTGCAAGGACAAATAATCCAAGCAGGATATATCCAATTATCAAAAAAGTTTTATCGCCAAGAGAGTACCTTGAAAAAGCACTCTTATTCTTTTTCACTTCCATAAATTCCTCCATATTACAAACCTTGACCATCATTCATTTTTTCAACAACCTTATTTACTGTTATCAATAGAATCAAGTTGATAACTGTATTAAACAAACCTACAGCTGTTGAATAGCTGTAATTACCATCTAACAAACCCTTTTTGTAAACATAAGTTGAGATGATTTCTGATGCTCCCAAATTCAAATCCGTCTGTAATGCATAAGCTTTTTCAAAACCAATACTCATGATGTTTCCAGCCTGCAATATGAACTGAATCACTACCATATCCTTAATTGCCGGCCATTCCACAGCCTTGATTTGCTGAAAAATATTGGCTCCATCAATCTGCGCTGCTTCTTTTAATTCCTGGCTTGCATTTGCAAGTGCAGCTGTATACATGATTGATGCCCATCCAGCGCCCTGCCAAATACCACTTATGATATATATTGGTCTAAAGGCTTCAGGCAAAGTCAGAAAATTGATAGTGGAATCAAACAACATATTGACTGGTCCAGTAACCGATAGAAGAATACGCACCATACCACATAAAACAATTACTGAAATGAAATTTGGCATGTACAATACCAACTGTATTTTCTGTTTTATCTTGCTACTTTCTATCCTATTTAGTAGCAGAGCCAAAATGATTGGCACTGGAAATCCCCACAATAATCCAAAAATACTTAGCTTTAAGGTATTAATTAAATACGACATAAAGTCTGGGGACGAAAGAAACTGCTTGAAATATTCAAGCCCTACCCAGTCACTTCCCAAAAATCCTTTAAAAGGACTATACTTTTCAAAAGCTATTAAAATACCTCCCATTGGCAGATATTTAAATATAATCGTTAGTACTAACGCAGGTCCTAAAAAGAACACATATAATCTCCAATGATGCATCACGTATGTCAGTGTCGCATTCATTTTTCCTTCCTTTTTCATTTATCCTCCTTAATACATCTCTTTGTTGTGCATTTGCACAAGTCGTTTATGCATAAACTATATCACATTTTACATTTGTGTCAACCGTTTTTGGTGTATTTGTAAAATTTCAACAGACCAATTATGGATTTTTGCATCATTTTTCACATAGATTTTTACATTTGACAAATTTATTGTTACACCTTTATAATCTATAATGTAAATAAAATTTGAGGGATTTATACGATAAAATAGGAGAATAATATGGCCAATAGAGTAACCATTCAAGATATTGCAGATGCTCTTGGAGTTTCAAGAAATACTGTTTCTAAAGCTATTAATAATACAGGCATCCTTGCAGATGCCACTCGCGAAAAAGTATTGGCAAAAGCCGTAGAAATGGGCTACAAACAATTTTCATATGCCAATTCAGTTAACGATATTATAAAAAAACCAGACGAAACCACCAACATATTGTCTGGCGGCGAAATTGCACTTTTCACCGGCAATTTCTTAGGCAATTCACATTTTGCATCCACAATGCTAGATAGATTTCAAAATGAACTCACACATTTAGGGTACAGCATGACAATGCATAGGGTTTCACCTGATGCATTCGAAAATCTAACTCTACCCGCAAGCTTCGATATATCTAGAACTAAAGGCATTATCTGTGTTGAAATGTTTAATCAAGCATACTGTGAAATGCTTTGCAGCTTGGGGCTTCCTATTCTTTTCACCGATGCGCCTGTTAAAAGTTTTTCAAATCCTCTTCCTGCAGATATTTTACTAATGGACAACACAAGTGGCATCTACTCTTTTGTGTCGACCATGATTGAAAGAGGCATTACTAAAATCGGATTCATCGGAGAGGAAAACCATTGTCGTTCTTTTTTTGAAAGATATCTTGCTTTTAGAAATGCTATGTATTTTAACAATGTGCCAATAAATGACAGTTTCTGTTTAACAAATATACACTCCCACGGAGAAGGTTATTTAGAAAGTTTAGCATCAGCAATAAATACCTTAGATGAATTTCCAGAGCTGTTTATTTGTGCAAATGATTTCGTGGCCATAGATTTAATCACTTGTCTCAAATCAAAAGGATTAAATGTTCCAGATGATATCATGATATGTGGATTTGACGATTCTGTTGAATCCAGGGTAATGACTCCTATGCTCACCACCTGCCACATTCATTCACAAATAATGGGAACCACAGCAGCAAACCTGCTTATTTCTCGCATCAAACAACCAGAATTAAATTATCGCACCGTATATACGGAAACAAATCTTATTTTGCGAGGATCTACAAGAGATTAGTTGCATTTTATTTTTTCAATATTATTAAAAGGCTTACCACTTGTGGCAAGCCTTTTAAAATATTAATCTTCTATTTCATCAGAATCGTCTTCGTCCTCAGCATCTGAGTCGTCCGATTCTCCCTCGTTCAAATCTGTAATGCTTACCTCTAATCTACCTCCATCATAAGAATCATTTCCATCTGGATCTATGGCAAAGGTAATGGCATCTCCCTGATGAACAATGTATATCTCATCAAACTCTTTTACCACATCATTATCGAAGTTTCCTTGGGTTTCTCCTCCTATCCATTTTTTCTCCTCCTCATTTACAAATATTCTCATGCAAACACCATTCGCCTCAGGGTCGGCACTGTTTGCAAATTTCGTATATTTACCTTCTACTCTTATTTTACCTGTCTTGGCTACTATCCATCTGTACGCTGCATTTTTGCCATTTCCAGGTTCTACAAAATCCGCTTTTAACTCAGGTTTTCCAGCATTATAATATCTATTATTCTCTGCATCATAATCAAGAAGTTCGAAATTCTTGCCATCCCAATCACAGATACCATAATACCAACCATCTGCCCCTTGCTCGCCAAAGGCATCAAAAAGCGTAGTATTATTTGCCCTTTCTTCATCTGCATCTTCTGGATTAGGCTCTTTCACTTCATATATGTTTACAGAAAGCTTTCCTGCATCATAAGCATTATTTCCCTTAGCATCAATAACAAAAGAAATAATATCTCCTGCTACTACCTCCATATTATTACACAGAAAATCAATCTTATTATCATTGCCATCTCCGGCAAAAGCTTCCACATCTTCTGTAAAACACAGTTCATTATTATGAAAAACAGATATTTTTACACCATCTGGATATGATGGATTTGCGTCGTTTTGACCATATTTAACATATGAACCTATAATATCAATTTTACCCGAATCATAAGCTACCCATTGATAAATAGCTGCCTTATCTTTCCCCGGATGAACATAATCCTTCTTCATTTCTAATCCATCATTTGTGGTTGAAATGTAAGCAGTTTCATCAGAATTCATATAAGTAAGCACTTTAGCATCCGATGGATTAGTCCCTTCTAAAAACCACCATCCATCTGTACCTTGTTTCATTGATGTAATCGCAGAAAGGCATGTATTATTGGACCTTAACTCTTCACCAATAGATGGTTTGATTTCGTTAGAGTCGGAAATATCAATATCTAACCGTCCACCATCCCACGCATTATTTTTATGACATCCTATTTCGAATGTGAAAATATCACCTTTTCTTACTCCCAGTCTTTTAATATCTATACTTTTGCTTGTTGTATTTTTCTCACCTCGTGGGCAAGTACATATTTCATCATAGAGTTTACTATCATTTTTGTATATCCTAATAGTTGTGCCATCTGGATAATCCATATTAGGATCTTCATTTCCAAATTTATCATAGGCACCAGTAATATTTATCTCTCCGTCCTCAGCCACAACCCATTTATACATAGCATTTGAGTTTAATCTAGGTTGTACAAAGTCTCCCTTCATTTCAAGATTTTTTTGTCTTCTAGAAATGTATCCCGAGCCATCTACTGTTTTTTGGCTCAACATTTCAAATTTATCAATTCGTCTACCTTCTGTATAATACCATCCGTTGCTTCCCTGCTCTCCAAAATCTAATTTTAGGTTGGCAGCATTTCTGCCACTGTTGTTAACCATATTCATTGTATTATACACACCATCTTCTATTACAAAAGAATAATTTCCACCATCGTAAGCAGTATTTTCTCTACCATCAACCATGAGCGTAATTGCATCGCCTGCTTTTACCCATAGCCCCTCCACTGACAAGTCCTTGGTTTGTTCTTTGTCTGTGAGAGGTTCAAAATCCTCTTGCTTTAGAATCCTATCATTGTGCATCAGATATACAGTCACGCCGTCTGGCCAAGATGGATTTTTATCTTCATTTTTTAGCTTAGTATAATCTGCAAATATATCTATTGGTCCATCCATTGCAACTATCCATTTAACAATCGCCGAACGTCCTTTGTTTGCAGGCATTATATAATCTCTTTTGATTTCCACACCATCTATGGTAGTATATTTTTCGTTTTCAACGTAGCTTTCTAGATTTACCGCAAAATCATGCTTTAAATAGTATCCCGACTGCAAGCACCAACCATTATTACCCTGTTTTCCGAAATCCTCAATTATGGATGCATTATTGGCACGCTTTCCATCAAATGCCACAACATTCTTTTCAGTTTCTCCAACTAGAGGTGATAATCCCTTAATGGCAAATTCATAGTTTGCACCATCATAGGCATTATTGTCATTGGCATTTACGACCATAGTAATAAAATCATCTTTTTGAACGTATAGACTTTCTACATCTAATCGCTTAGTTATTTCTTTAGTCTTGTTTGCCTCAAATTTTTCCTGTCTCAAAATCACATTGTTGTGATACAAAGTAACAGTTGTGCCATCTGGCCATGACGGATTTTTATCCTCATTTTTATGTTTAGTATAAGAAGCTTCGATTTTGATGTCTCCTGTTTGGGCAACCTTCCACTTTATCACTGCAGATTTGCCCTTTCCAGGATTCACATAATCCCTTTTGATTTCAAGATATGAAGCATCAAAGTACCTTTCCTCCTCTGAATCATATGGTGTCATGTTTACTGCATCGAAAGGCTCATCCAAATATCCATCTTGATAAAACCAGCCATTTTTTCCTTGCTCGCCAAAATCATATTTTATATCTGCGAAATTTTGCCTTGTCTCAGAATCGTCAACCACAACATCATTTTCGTTGTATGCTTCACTTCTGTCGATAATATCGATGTCGAAACAACCTCCATCATATGAATTATTTTTACCAGCATCTACAACAAAATAAAGATTATCAGACTCTGTCACATTTAATTTGCTTTGACGAAAATGAATAGTATTCTCGCCATGAGCAGGAGCACTAACCTTCTTTTCGAATAACTTTTCATTATTTTTATAAACCGATATAACAACTCCGTCCGGCCAATTAGGATTCCCATCATTTTGTTCAAATTTAGTATACTTTCCTCTAACCTCAACATCTCCATTTCTGGCTGGTTGCCAAGCCAAAATGGCCTTATCATTGATTGCCGGATGAATAAAGTTTTTACTAATCACCAAATTAGGAGAAGTGAAATTGATGAATTCTTCATTTTGTTCTGTTGACACAAGCTTTGATGATGCAGCGCTTTTTCCACATCTATAAGTCCAACCATTATTACCCTGCGCTCCAAAATCATCTATCAAATTTGCATCATTAGTTGGTCTATTTTGATTCTTTAGAACTGAAGGTCCCTTGCTTTTCGTGTCCTGTATTGCCACATAAAGAGATCCTCCATCATAAGCATTATTCATATTAGGATCTATGACATAATATAAGCTTTCTAGTTTCTTGACAGATATATTTTCAATATTTTCTTCTACCACAATTTCCTTTTCGGTACTAATATCTACATCACATTTCTTAATTATATTATCCCCTTGATATACGTAAATGGTAACACCATCAGGATACGAGGGATTTTTGTCCTGATTTACATTTTTTACATAAGTAAGAGAAATATTTACTTGACCATCCTTGGCAGCTCGCCACTCCAATATTGGGCAAACGTTTTCTGCAGTATGTATAAAATTTGATTTTATCTCCATACCTGATTTCCCTAGCTGGAAATATTTTTCTCCATCAAAAGATTCCATCCTCCTAGAAGATGTAGGGTCCATAGATGAGCCATATCTATAAAACCAGCCATTATTACCCTGTTCTCCAAAATCAGAAACATTGAAAGCATTATTAGTCCTGTTCTCATCATCAATAAATTCTGGTTCTACATAATCGCTTGCCATAAAAGACTTTGGCCAAGCTGCTGACAATGCTACTAAATCATCATCTATGTGTACAGGTTTATTAGCGATAACTACTCCCAATACTATAGTTGAGCATATTAAAATGAAGCCGACAGATAAAATAGCAATTCCAATTTTTGTCTTCAATAATTTTCCTAACATACAATCCCCCTATTTGTATAAATTCATATCAGAAAATACCACTGGTGATTTAATACTAAATATTCCCCATTCCATTCCTTGTGACATGTACATTCTAGTGGTAAAGGCAATATCATCATTTACATACATAACAACAACACCATTTGAAATCACCATAGAAACATCTAAATCACTCACATCACTAAAATCATATTCCAAGTATGACTGAGCCTTAGTTTCTACAATATCGCTATTGTTGTAAAACTCAATTCTATTGTTTGCTACATTGAATACGATATTTAATCTTCCTACGTTTTCATCGTTAAGATTAAACGCAAATCCAAACATGCCATCAGAATCAAATTCTGATATATGAGCCTTAAGCAAATAATTGCCCATCAAATTTTTGAAGCCAACCACCTCATATTCATTACCCGAAAACCTATACGAATCATCTTTTGTTTCTACGGTATCTGTAATTTTCTGTGGGCTAAATATACATTCATTGCTATACAGATTTTTTATATTTTCATTTAAAACAACACTTAAGCTACCGTCATCGTTCTGTTCTAATTGATGGGTTACCATATTGCCACCCCAGTCGTATTCGTCTGAATCAGAATGATTCTTTTTCGTGCCATTCCAACCCACCACAAAAAGCTTTTCGCCATCAGTGACCATTCGTCCTGCATAAAATCCATTACAATCAAATACATCATAATCAGGTTTTGCATATACACCATTTAATGTATCGCATATACGATAATGAACTTGCCTATCTGGCCACTGGTCAGAAAAACTCAAATACCATTTTCCTTTATATTCCAGGACCGTGGGGCACTCCATATTGGAATCATTTCCCATGTCATTTTCAAAAAACACCCCTTCATCTGTCCATGTTTTTAAATCATCAGAAGAATATTTTGCAATTACACCGCAATTGTCTTTGCGCGTAGTGATAAACATCAAATAGCATCTATCCTCCTCAGAATACATTACATAAGGATCCCTAAAATCATCCGTAGAATAATTACTATCTGCAGTAAAGGTATCCTCTTCTATTTTTTCCCAATTTTTCATATCGGTACTTGTGGCATGCATCACAGCCTCTTTGGGAGAAAATGTATCGTTATGCCCAGTATAAAATGCATGATAAATACCAGCTTCATCTCGTATGACGCTTCCAGTTCCAAGCGCTATGTCTTGGCTCTCTATACTATCTCCATAATTAATTACAACACCCGTATCATCAAACTTCGTAAAGTTTGTCGTCTCTATCAGTCCCCAAGGATGATAACCTTGTTTTCCATTCCTTTGGTCACACAAATAAAATATATTGTAGATTCCGTCATCAAAAAACGGCATTGTGTCTCCCACAAATCCCTCTACTGAAACAGGATATGCAACCTCATTTTCAATATCCTCGCCAATATAAGCCGCTTCGCTTTTTAGGGAATCTTCCGTTGATGTACTACAAGCCACCATTTCCATGCAAGTAGCTCCTAATAAAAACAAATAAAAGAACCTTTTCATACAATCCTCCTTAAATTTGTGCATATGCATAATCATTGTGACATTTAGTTTACATTTTATGTGTGCATATTTCAATTTATTTGTGCATTTGGGGATATTTTTGTAAAATTTGCGAATTTTTCCAGTCATCTTTTTGTCAAATATCACAGATAAAACGACCTATTTTACAAATGAAGATTTTTATATGGAAAAATCCCTAGCAGAAAACTGCTAGGGATTAATGATTTTATATCTAAAGAATATAACTTAGAATTTTTTCTTTTTAATTGTCACAGCACCTGCGCCAACTGCTCCAATAGCAGCTACGGCAATAATTGCAAGGACAATTGGGTTTATGCCAGTTGCTTCCTGTGCTACTGTAGGAGTTTCCTCATCAGGAATTGAGCTTGTATCAGCTACTTCTGCAGTTGAATCAGCTGCGCTATCCTCATTCGCCTCTATTGAAAGCTCTGAACTCTCCTGATCATTTACATCAACTTTTTCTTCCACGTTGTCCGCCTTTGTCTTGGTCTGAGCTGCAGATTTAACAGAGGATTTCGTCTGATTATTATCGGCAGATGTAGGTGTCGGTGTGTCAACTATTGTTGTAGTTGATGTCGTGTTTGTAGTAGCTACTGTTGATGTTGACTGGTTATTGGATGTAGGTTTACTTGTGTTTGAGCCTGTATTGCTTCCAGAATTATCTGTTCCTTTATTTGATTCATCAACCTTACTATCATCTGTTTCAGTATCTGAATCTGAGTTTTCCTCATCTTCGCTAGGCGCCTCTATATTTAAAAACTTATATACATCATCCTTGGAATGATAACCTTCTGTAGAACTTGATGTGAAATAAAGAGCCTCTATGTCTGTAACAACATTATCCTCAAGCTGATTATTTCCATCATCATTGAAAATCAAATGCAATTCGGTATTCTCAAGAGCCTCAGTCAACACATTTGCTGCATACCAATTGTTTCCTATGTATGTCATTTCAGTTCCTGGCCAATCTCCAATACAATTATTGTAGTTGCCGCCCCACGCGTATACGCATGGTTTTGTCCATCCATATTCATCATAGAAATATACTGTAGTATAGCCTTCCTTCTCTTCATATTCTTCTGAAGGCTTTTCTAATGATGCCTTATAGGCCGCTTCTGCCTCCGCTTTTGAAGCATAAGCCTTGCTATGCCAAATATACAGATTTTTCAAGCTAGTGATTTTTAAATCAGCTGTCTGTTTACCATTATTATTGTTATTAAAAATGAGATTAAAATTATCTCCAGGTGATGCTGGTATAGTTATCTTCCACCAGTCATCTCCATCAGACTCGGCGCTTTTGCCTGGCCATTCACCTAAGTCTGCAGCATCCCATGTATATGCACAAACTTCATCCCATCCATCAGTGTTGTAAAAATATACTGTTGTGGAATCCTTACTAATACCAAGCTCTGCCTCAGCAGCACTCTTTGTAGAATATTTAACTACATCAAAATTTCCATCAGTTTTTGCTCCAGGAATCGCTATGTAATTTTCAGACATATCCGACATGTCAATGTTTACTGTCTGCTCGCTACCATTATTGAAAATGATAGAGAAGTCTTCGTCCTTCACCATCTTCACATCGGCTCTCCACCAATAGTCACCTTCATTTTTTGCAGATAATCCTGGCCATCCACCAAAAATCTGAGTTCCATCCTCTTTCCATGCATAGGCCCTGACCACAGACCAATCGCGGCTATTTAAGAAATATACGGACTTAGTAATTACACCTATTGCCTCTTCGGCATCCTCTTTGCTTGAATAGATTTTCTTATTCTCACCTGTCATGTATCTGCCAGAGTCTGCGGTAATAGAAAACTTAGAACTATTTTCTGTTCCATCTGTAAACTCTACTTTGAATTCCTGCGATGGAATAGTAAACCTATACCAACCATCGCCAGTATTACTACCACTGTAAGAAGTGCCATCAACAATAGCTGTGACGGACTTCCATTCCTTAGAATTGAAGTAGAATAGCGTGGAATATTGTCCTTGTGCTGGCTCATCTAAAACAACAACAGATTTTGCCGCAACCTTTCCTGAAATAATTCCGTTTTCCACTGTATACAAGCTATCGCTGCCCTCAACAGCATCAATATATGTGCCGTCCGCTAGATTCGTCTCTGACTCAAGTGAAAATTCATCCTCAGAATCATTAACAATCACAAGGCCCTTATCGCCTCTTTCTATCATAAGAACCGAATTGTTATTTGAAGGATTTCTAAGATATTCATTTTCTCCTGTCATTTCAGTTCTAAATTTATTAACAGCAACCACCTGAGGATCCTTGTACAAATCTGATGCAGGATCTCCTATTACGTTGATTCCATAAGGATTTTCCTTTGAGCTACCCTCTGGACGCGCAAAGAAAAGAGGAGTGCCCTCAGCTCTTGCTGTGATAATAGCCCATGCCAATACCACACCATTGTCATCTAGGATATTGTAAGACTTATCATTTATATAATTATCATGTGACTCCACCCAAGTAACAAGCTTGTCTGCTGTTGCACCTTCTTCTGAATCAATCGCATAGCTAGCAATCTTTGAAGCAGAAAGAGATCCAGATGATACTGCTGTACGAATCTTGCTGCCATAACCGCTGGCAGTTGTGCCACCAAGCATCTGCTGATATGCACCGAGTCTAGATGTGCTACCTTGCAAGACCTCACCATATACAAATAAATCTGAATAATCCACATTTGATAAGTCATCGATATAGGATTTCATATTTGGATAAAAATCATTTCTATCTTCTTCACCCGCATATGCTTCTGGTACTCCATCATCTGGAAGTGCAATATGCTTTGCAGTATCGATTCTAAAGCCATCAGCTCCACAATCAATACAATCCTTCAAAAAGTCAAAAAAGTATTGCTGGAAGTCATGATTTTCTGTATCTACATCTGGGAGTCCTCCCATTGGATCATATACTGTAGATATTCTGTCATCATAGTTCATGCCCCTAGACAAATCTGCCCCATCTATGTGATATAAATTTGTCATATCATCATATGTAGCACCTACAGCATTAAGAAGATTCTCACTAATCTCACTAAAGGTTGGTGTAGTGTGGTTTGGCAAAATATCTACGATTATACCAATACCATATTTATCAGCTTCATCACACATAGCTATAAATTCATCTCTTGTGCCCAGCTGGTAGTTTCCAATGGTCCAATCTGTAGGCTGGTAGTGATAATACCATTTGCCTTCATCACTCATCCAAGTGAGACCTGGCTCCGTGGAAAGACATTCGTTAATAGGCGATGTCTGAACAGCGGTGTAACCTGCTGATGCAATATCCGCCATATTTTCCTTGATAGTATTAAAATTCCAACAGAATGCGTGGAGAATGGCGCCGTCATGAATAGACTGACGTGTAACTGACTCGGCTGCATAGACCTGCTCTAGATTAGAATCAAAAACAGCCGATTGCAAACTTGGCATGCTAAAAAGCATTGCAAGCGCACTAAAGACTGTGACTAGTTTCCTAGTCACCTTTTTCATACATTTCATCTTAACAAAACCTCCCTAAAATAACCCTAAAATTTCTTTCACAGCTAAATTAGCCATGAAAACAAGCATATATTGCGCAACTGCGTTGCGCATCCCCTAAAGAAGCCGGCCTCCTCTATTTACCTCTTTAAAATACGCGAATTTTCGAATAAAGTCAATGAAAATCATTAGCATTATTTTGTCATCTTTCAAAAAAAGAGTTGCGCAACTTGCGCAACTCTCTATAACCATTCATAGCTCGTGCTGAAATGATATGGATATACTATATATGAAATTCCTGAATCAATCCCTTCAAGTGAGATGCTTGGTCAGTCATCTCTTGACTTGATGCAGAAGTCTCCTCCGCACTTGCTGCATTTGTTTCTATACCATCAGCTATATTACTTATGCTTTGTTCAATCAAGGAAACAGACTCCGACTGTTCCTTTGATGCAACTACAATATCTGCTATGCTAGTTTCAATAGTACCTGCGCTTGCTGCGACCTGCATAAGCATCTCAGCAGCTTCATTTGCCACTTCTGTTCCACGCTTTACAGCTTCAATTGAATCGTTTATAAACTTGGTTGAAGTCTGTGCAGCCTCTGATGATTGACTAGCCAAAGCTCCTACCTCATTTGCAACAACAGCAAATCCTTTGCCCATCTCGCCAGCCCTTGCTGCCTCAATAGATGCATTTAGAGCCAACAAATTTGTCTGAGATGAAATATCGTTAATTGTATTAATAATATTGTTAATTTCTTCTGATGTCTGGCGTATGATTTCCATTGCCTTAACCATTTCTTGAACCTTTTGATTGCCAGCATTTATTCCATCAACAACAGCCTTAACTTCCTTACTCATAGCATCTGCATTTTCAGCATTAATCTGAATCTTCTCAGTAATACCTGAAATATTACTAGATATCTCCTGAACCGAACTAGCTTGATTAGTAGCATTCTCAGCCAACTGTGTAGATGCCTGAGCAATTTGATCTGACCCGGAATCTACCTGCTCTGACACATCATGTATCTCTCTTATAGAATCTGCAAGATGACTTGCAAAATACTCAATAGAATTTTGAATATCTTCAAAATCGCCTATATACTTATTTTCGAAATGAATATTAAGCTCGCCTTCTGATAGTTTCCTCATTGTCGCATCTATATCTGATATATAGTACGAAATCTGTTCCATCGCTCTTCTAAGAGAATCTGCTACTGCGCCAATTTCATTGTCAGCCTTATAATTAATTTCTGCGTTTCTAATATTGCCTTCTTCTAGCTCTTTAGCTCCTTGTTTTATCTCTTCTAATGGATCATTTATTGCCTTAATAATTGAACTAGAAATCTTATTAGAATTAAACACCGAAAACACTCCTATTACAATCATCAGTACAATATCAAGGACTGTAAATATCAGCATTTCACTCTTTTTATTTGTTGCAGCTGCATCTGCAGTGTCCCCAATAGCGGTGAATGAATCTGCCATCTGTTCAGAAACAGTATTAAAATTTTCCTGATAGGCTTCTACCGCGGCTGTAGCACCATTAGTTTCTGCTATAACAAATATTTCCTCACTAGCTTCAGAAAGAAGTTGTATTTTGTTAATCGTATCTGAAACATCTATGTGCATCAACTTACCGATAGTTTCCACATCACTAATCATATCTGGAAATCTATCTTGAAAATCTTCTCTCTGTGAAGCAATCTCATCTGGATCCGCGGTTGACGCTCCAATCAAAACACGTTTATTCACAGTTTGAATATCTTTTCTAATTCCAAGTTGCAATTTTTCCGCTTGATACTCTGTACTAAAGAAAGAGTTAATTAATAGAATATTTGCTGCAAAGCCAACGGTTGCTAATAGGACAATGATAATCATATATCTTGTCAATTTAGAAAATCCTGTTTTCAACTGTCCTGAAATGCTCATAGTTTAGCCTCCAATTAAACAAATATAGACAACAATTTACTTTTATATGTTATCATTAAATAATGTTTATATTGTTGCAAAACTGTGTATATACTGAGGTAAACTAAATCTAAAAAAAAATAAGGGCATCTATTTAACCTAGATGCCCTTAAAATTTATTTTTTTATCCTTATCCTATATACAAGTCCTAAAGCTGCTGTCGCAGCAAGTACAAAAATAACTGTAACTGCAATTGGATTTAAACCCTCTGTGATAGCTTTTGGTGTGTCTGTATCAGCAATTATAGTATCATCAGGATTATTATTATCCACTTCAATTGTTTCATCCCCTGATACATCAGATATATCATCTACTATATTGTCATCTGCTGACTCTGTTTCATCAGATTCCTCGTCATCTGATTTTTCGGTTGTCACAATCATATTTTTGCTTGATTTAGTAGTTTTAGAATTTGTCTTTTGGCTACTTTCATTTGCAAGTGGGACCAAGGTATCAGCAATTACATTATCTCCTCGATAACTCGCATCAGCCTTCAAAGGATGTTCATCTATATTTGATTTCTGATTAATTCCATTCAGGTAGACATTATCAAGCTGTACACTTGTACCTTTTTCAAAAGTAAATACTAAAGCTGCATTGTCAACATCCTCATATGTTTCAAAAGTCAGATTATAATGTCTTAATCCATCCACCTTCTTATAATATGCTGATGCACTTGCTAACTCTTTACCAAATATTATGTCTCCATTTTTGCTTATTGTAGAAAAAGCAC
>ERZ842401.1082-NODE-1082-length-39914-cov-20.087433_pt1 | contig 39914 bp, 30 predicted proteins | sample MGYA00521270_ERZ842401 | MGnify/ENA primary metagenome ERZ842401 (study PRJEB31892, sample SAMEA3878208) | bioreactor metagenome | biome: Moose rumen | place: Sweden | collected 2011-10 | study: EMG produced TPA metagenomics assembly of the PRJEB12797 data set...
GGGAGTCGAGCACCTTGACTGTTTCGGCATCCGCCTCCAGCTCGTAGTCCTTCAGGCGCGAGCGGCTCACGCAGAGATAGTCGTAGCCTTTCTCCTTTATCTTCACGAGATTGTCATCCGTGGCTATGCCCGCGTCAAGGCAGACGAGCACGCGCTGCTGCGGCGAGACGGGGACACGGCACCTTGCGGCCAGCGTGTCCACCATGGCGGGCAGCGAGTCAGGGTCGGCGGTGTTGCCCGCAAGGATGCACGAGTAGCGGATGAAACCCGCTGCGTTGATGCACAGGGCCAGCACCAGCAGCTTGCAGTCCTTACGCTTCTCCTTCGAACGTCCGTGACGCGCCTTCCTGCTGCCCTCCTTGCGCCCCTCGAAGTAGAAGTTGGTCAGGTCAAACAACGCAATACGGTTGGTGACGTTGAACAGACTGTCCGTCCTGCGGCACAGGTGGTCCTCCAGTTTGTCCTTCAGCCCGTACAGTGCGGGGGCAACCTCGTATGTGGCATGGAAGCCGGGCTGCCACTCCTGACTGCCGGTAAGCAGCTCGCACACGGCTGAGTTATCCCGCATGATGTCAAGAGACTTCAGCTCCGACGGGCTGTAGACCGTCCTGGTTATCAGCTGGGCCAGCGCCGTGTTTATCTGTATCTCGCTCCAGCCTTCCTTCTCCAGGAACCTGTCTATCTCCAACTCGCGGATGGCCTGAAGGCATATCCACTCGGCACCCACCTCGCGCGCATCGGTGTGCTCCATCGTGTCCACATCCACCAGACGTTCGGCCTTGGGACGAGACTCCTCGATAATCTTGTGTGCCCTGTCAATCGTACCCAACTCTACCATCTGATGCCAGTACTCCTGGGCACGCGAGAGGACTACCTCATCGTAGCGGGACATCGCATCGCCGAAGAGATCCTGTTCCCCGCGATGCTCCGAGAGCCAGTTCAGACATGTGGCAATGTCGCGTACCTGACCCGGCTTCAGGCGGGGAGTCATGAAGCCCACGTTCAGCAGGACATAGCTGTGCACGCGGCCTGTCAGGTCGCGGACACTCTCCTTGATGCGGTAGTAAAAGTCATCTTCGCCGATGGAGGGATTGTACCGGAGTTGTGATATGAAGTGCATAGCGGGTGCAAAGGTAATGCTTTTCCGCGAGACTTCTGTGTACTACAAAACGCATTCACGAACTCCCAACCACAAAAACAGGCGCATTCAGAGCATCAGACACTCTAAAATGCCCCTGAAAATTATGAAAAATTGTTCAAAGGGGTCAAAGTTGGGCTAAGGAGACGGAGTGGAACTTCACGCCGGGAGCCTTCAGTACGCTCTGCGGACTGTACTTCACGTAGAAGTCGATGATGGGATTGCGGAGGATGGCCATGTAGTCGAGTGTGAAGCGTCGCTGACCGATATGCTTCTCCACCTCCTTGCATTTCACGTTGTCCAGCCGATAGCGCGTCTTCAGGCTGGCGTAGGTGTTCCAGTTGCCCACCACGCCTAAGCCGATGCCTAAGCCATGACCGAAGCTGTGATTGTAGAGCAGCTTGCCCGTCATGCTGAACACTTTGACGCGCGAGAATTTGGGACTGGATCCCTCGGGATAGTCGGCGATGATGGTGTGGCCCGTCTCGTCTTTCAGAAAGCGTTGGTCGCCGTCCATGCGATAGTTGCGCCAGTCGAAACCGTATCTTAACGACAAGTAGTCGCGTTTCAGCTTGTTCAGGTACAGTTCTATTGATAAGGGTTCGAACCATATCTCATAAGAGCCGGTTGTTGTGAAGTCCATGCCCGGCACATCGGTATGAGAAGCCACCCACCCGCAGCCTGCGCTGGCAATCAGTGACATTACCATACGCCCTATCTTGGTGCTGTCGGAAGCTGACAAGTTCACTTTGGGCAAGAGCGAATGCAGTTCATGATCTACTGTCGTGTGGCTCACATAGTTGGAATCCACCAGCTGTATGGTGTTCTTGTAGACATAGCCTTCGTCGCCAGCACGGCCCTTTACGATGATCTGCTGCAAGGAGTCGTTGGTGACGACCATCACTTCGCGTGGTTTCTTGATGACCACCGTGTCGCCATCGGCAGTCTCGGCCATCGTTGCCGTGGGCAGCATCATGGCCAGTAAGATGAGAATGTTCTTCATATCGCTTTATTTTTGATTGTTTAAAAGTTCCTGTAGCTTCTCGATCGAGCCGACGCGTCCCTCCATATAGATGACGGTCACGTCCTTGACGGTTTTGTTCGAGCGTTTCACTTTCATGCAGACGAAGCGGTTTTGCTGCCCCTTCGGAGCATATTGCACCATGATGGTCATTGTCTTCGACGGTTTGTCTATGCGCAGATAGAGGTCTTGGTGGGTGTCCGATTCCAGCAGATGGCGCATTTCTTCCACTTCTTGATTGACGGCTTCGAAGCGCAGGCTGCGGAAGTAGGACAGCTGGTATTTGGCTATCTCCTTGCCCTTGACCCGCGTTTCCACCATCTTGTCCTGCGCCACGATGCCCCCTTCGAAGAGCTTGTTGATGGGCAGTCCTTTCTGGGCCTGCATCATCAGCGTGGCCATCAGCATCAGTAGAGTTGTCAGTATTCTTGTCATGATTGATAAGGTTTATAAGGTTCATTACAGGTCGAACATATCGTTGAGCATCTGGTCAACATTGTTGTTGTCGCCTTCGGCTATGATGTCTATGCTCTGGTGCATCTCTTTCAGCACCACTTCGCGGTCGGTGCAGCGCTTACCGTAGATATAGGCCACACACTCGTCGGTCTGCCGATGACTCCACCAGAGTACAGTGGCGACAGAAGTGACGAGGATGAGGAGGGCGGCAGCGATTCTGCGAGCGGTGAATATTCGGGGGTGCGAGGGTGCGGGGGCGCGAAGGTGCGAGGAAACACATGCCAAGTCCTCCATCATCTCGCGCAGTGGAAGCAGGTCGTGGGGCAGCTGTTCCTGCTGGAGAAGCTGCAGCAGGCGCTGCTCCTCGGCCAGCGAAGTGGCGCCTTCCATGAATCGGTCGGCCAGTGTTCTGATTTCCAATAGCTTATTCATATCGCTTGTTCTGGTTGTCGTTATACTTTCGGATGATGGATTGTCGGGCGCGGCTTAGCGATTTCCTGACAGCCGCCTCGGTGGAACCCGTCAGCCGGGCTATCTCTTTCATCTCCATCCCTTCGATGTGTCGCAGTCGGAAGATGGTCTGCTGCATCGTCGGCAGGGTGTCCATGATGGTCATGATGCGCTCCACGCGCTCGTTGGTTGTCGGGCTTTCGGCGGTATGAGCCGCCTCGCTGAGCTGTAGGGTAGGGTGCATGCGTCGCAGCTTGTCTATCGAGTAGTTGCGCACCAGCACCTGCGCCAGCGGTTCCATGGGGCTTCGCAGTTGGGGCAGCATCTGCCACAGGCGCAGCAATACGTCCTGCACCGTGTCTTCCGCCTCATCGTCGGTCAGATACCGGCGTGCCGTCTGCAACAGCCGGGGCCTGATCTTGACCACTTCTTCCTGATACTGCTCGTGCGTCATCAATCTTTTGTTTTACCCTATATACGCAAAGAGGTGCCACTTTGTGACACCTCTTTGCCGTTATTTTTGCAATTATTGTAATTTATGAAATGTTCAGTTTCCACGTCACGCCGTCCTTGGTGTCTTTCACTTCGAAGCCGGCGGCGGCCAACTCGTCGCGAATCTGGTCGCTCGTGGCCCAGTCCTTGGCAGCTTTTGCCTTGGCACGCAGGTCGAGCACCATGTCAACCACCTTGCCGAATGCTTCCTCGCGGGCCTCGCTTCCGCCGTTCTGGGCGTTGTTGGGCTTCAGCCCCAAGAGGTCGATGGCGAAGAGTCGCATGGTGTCGGCGAGTTCCTTCAGGCATTCCTGGCATATCTGCGCCTTGTGGTCGAGCAGGGTGTTCACCACACGGCAAGCCTCAAACAGGTGGCTGATAACCATCTGCGACTGCAGGTCGTCGTTCATATCGTCGTAGAGACGCTGGCGAAGTGACTTCACAAACTTTTCGGTCTGGCCATCGCATTGACTGGAAACGGGAACACGCTCCAGGTCGCTCAGGGCGTTTATCAGTCGCTCCAGTCCCTTTTCGCTGGCTTGCAGGGCCTCATCGGAGAAGTCCACCGTGCTGCGATAGTGAGCCGAGAGGATGAAGAAGCGGATGGCCATGGGGCTGTAGGCCTTGGAGAGCAGCTGGTGGTTGCCCGTGAAGAACTGCTCCAGGGTGATGAAGTTGCCCAACGACTTGCCCATCTTCTGTCCGTTGATGGTAATCATGTTGTTGTGCATCCAGTATTTCACCATGTCGTCGCCCTGCGAGGCTGTTGCCTGGGCTATCTCGCATTCGTGGTGGGGGAACACCAGGTCCATGCCTCCGCCGTGTATGTCGAAGTGGCTGCCCAAGTATTTGCGGCCCATAGCCGTGCATTCGCAATGCCATCCAGGGAAACCGTCGCTCCATTCGCTGGGCCAGCGCATGATGTGCTCGGGCTGGGCTTTCTTCCAGAGAGCGAAGTCCACTTGGTTCTTCTTCTCGCCCACACCGTCGAGTTCGCGCGAGTTGTTGATCACATCGTCGAGATTGCGACCGGAGAGCTTGCCATAGTGGTATTTCTCGTTGTACTTCTCAATGTCGAAGTAGACAGAGCCGTTCGAGATGTAGGCAAAGCCATTGTCGATGATTTGCTTCACCAGTTGCTGCTGCTCGATGATATGGCCTGTAGCATGCGGCTCGATGCTCGGGCGCAGCACGTTTAGGGCATCCATCGCCTCATGATAGCGGTTGGTGTAATACTGTGCCACCTCCATTGGCTCGAGTTCTTCGAGTCGGGCTTTCTTGGCAATCTTGTCGTCGCCCTCGTCGGCATCGTGCTCCAAGTGGCCTACGTCGGTGATGTTGCGCACGTAGCGCACCTTGTAGCCTAAGTGCTTCAGGTAGCGAAACAGGATGTCGAAGGTGATGGCTGGCCGGGCATGGCCCAGATGGGGATCGCCATAGACCGTAGGACCGCACACATACATGCCCACATGGGGCGGGTTGATAGGCTGGAAGCGCTCTTTCTGGCGGTGCAGCGTATTATAAATAAGGAGTGTCTGTTGCATAATGTTTGAGATTTTTATTGGATGGGGTCGCTGTGTACAGCGACATACAGAACCTTAGGGTGAGGCTATTCGCCACCTTCGAAGGCGGCCTTCTCGGCAGCGGCTATGATGTCTTCGCGTGTAGGCTGCCGGAAATCGTGCTTGATATCAGAGAGATCGAATTCGTCGTCGACCTTCTGCTTAGAGGAAGCAGACGGAGAGGGACTGCCGTTGGGGGACTTGGACTTTGTATTCGGTTCCTCGAATCGCAGACTACTCGCGGTCGCCACGGAAGAGTTTTCTTCCTCTTTCTGCTTGCGTGCTTCCTCGTCGGCTTTTTCTCGGGCGGCATTCAGGCGTTCTGTCTTGGCAGCCAATACGGCATCAATGAACTGCGGCTTTTTCTTCAGTTGCTGAAGTGTGAGCTTGGCTGCCAGCTGGTGGCTTTCTTTCTTGGAAAAGCCCTTGGCCGTCTCGCCCTGTACACCTTCAAGGAACACGGTGGTGACGAAGGTGGGGCTGCCCATTTTGTCTTTTTCCTGTGATATCAGTCGGAATTCCAGCTGTACACGGTGCTTTTGGCTCCATTCGATGAGCTTGCTCTTGAAGTTGACTTCCTTGTAGGCTACCCGGTCGAGGTTGATATTGTTGCATAGCACCTGCTTTTCCATAAAGCGCATGCATGCCTGATAGCCTTGGTCCAAATAGATGGCGCCTACCAGAGCCTCGAAGGCATTGCCACCAATATAGCTGTTGTGCGAAGAGTTGCTGCTGTGCTGCTGTATCAGTTCGGTGACACCCATCTCCACGGCCAGTCGGTTGAGCGATTCGCGCTGCACCACTTTGCTGCGGGTATTGGTCAGGAAACCCTCGCCTTTGCCTTCAAAGCGCCTAAACACGATATCGCCTACTATAGCGTCGAGCATGGCATCGCCGAGAAACTCCAGCCGCTCGTTGTTCACCAGTCGGCCTTTCTCGTTGCGCTGTCCCATGCTCTTGTGCAGCAGGGCCTGCTTATAAAAGGCGATATTCTTGGGGTAGAATCCGATGATTTGATATAAAGACGAATAAAGCTCCTTCTCCTTGCGGAAAGGGAGCCTCACTCGTTGAATCATTTCGTTAATCCACATATTTCTTGAAAATGACACATGCGTTGTGGCCACCGAAGCCGAACGTGTTGCTCATTGCTGCTCGAACCTGTCGCTTCTGTGCCTTGTTGAAGGTGAAATTCAGGTTATAGTCAATCTCTTCGTCCTTGTCATTCTCGTCGTGGTTGATGGTGGGCGGAACGATGTCGTTCTGGACAGACAGCACGCTGACCATTGCTTCCACGGCACCAGCTGCACCGAGCAGATGGCCGGTCATCGACTTGGTCGACGAAATGTTGAGTTTGTAGGCTGCATCACCGAATACTTCCTTGATGGCTTTCACCTCAGAGATGTCTCCCACATGAGTGGATGTGCCATGTACATTGATGTAGTCGATGTCTTCTGGCTTCATCTGAGCATCGCGCAGAGCTGCTTCCATCACCAGCTTGGCACCCAGACCTTCGGGATGTGAGGCTGTGATATGATAAGCGTCGCCGCTCATTCCCTCGCCCACCATCTCGGCATAGATCTTTGCACCACGTGCCTTGGCATGTTCCAACTCTTCAAGAATGAGGCATCCGGCACCCTCGGCCATGACAAAACCATCGCGGCTTGCGCTGAATGGTCGGCTGGCATGTTCAGGATCGTCATTGCGGGTTGAAAGAGCTTTCATGGCATTGAAGCCACCCACGCCACACATGCAGATAGCACTCTCGGCACCACCGGCCACGATGACGTTAGCCTTGCCCAGACGAATCTGGTTGAAGGCATCGGCTAGGGCATTGGTTGAAGAGGCACAAGCACTGGTTGTGGTGTAGTTAGGACCATGGAACCCAAAGTGGATAGAGATATGCCCCGAGGCAATGTCGCCAATCATCTTCGGAATGAAGAATGGGCTGAACTTGGGGCCTTGCTCCATATGCTGACCATAATAGACCACTTCGTCCTCGAAGGTTCGGATACCACCGATACCTACACCATAGATGACACCGATGCGATTCTTGTCGACGGTTTCCAGGTCCAGTCCGCTGTCTTTCACGCCTTGAATAGCACTAATCAGGGCCAACTGCGTGTAGCGGTCAATCTTGCGAGCCTCTTTGCGGTCGATGTAGTCGTTGATGTCCAAGTTTTTTACCTCACAGGCAAAGTGCGTCTTGCACAACGAAGTGTCGAATTGTGTAATCGGAGCAGCACCGCTCACACCAGCAACGAGATTCTTCCACGCCTCTTCAGGCGTGTTGCCAACGGGTGTAACGGCTCCCAAACCGGTTACCACTACTCTTTTTAATTCCATAAATATATACGAAGAATGAAGAATGAAGAATGAAGAATCTTTGTACTTAGACAAAAGCGAAGAATGAAGAACTAACTACCACGCTGATAGCGGCAGCAAAATCTTCATTCTTCATTCTTCATTCTTCATTCAGAAAACTATTATTATGCGTTCTCTTCAATATATTTGATAGCGTCGCCAACAGTGCTAATTGTCTCTGCCTTGTCGTCAGGAATCTGAACGTCGAACTCTTTCTCAAACTCCATGATTAACTCTACGGTATCCAGTGAATCGGCACCCAGATCGTTGGTGAAACTGGCTTCGTTCTTCACTTCTGACTCGTCTACTCCAAGTTTATCAACGATAATAGCCTTTACTTTTGCTTCAATTTCTGACATAATTTTCTTTTTTTGAGTGTTAATAATAATCTTTTTACCGCTGTTGTCATGTCGTTCACCCATGGTGTTATGACAACACAACAACAGATTTGCGGGTGCAAAGGAACAAATTTTTATTCAAGTGTGCAAATTTTTTTATAAAAAAAGTGTTTTTCTATGCACACTCACCCTGCTTGTGTGCATATTTTTCAACCTTTTTACCAAAAATGTTGTGCGTTTCAAAATAAATATCTATATTTGCAGCATCAATCATTTGTTAATTCAAACAAGATAAAAGCAAGTTACCATGACTTTTACACAATTGAGTAACCCCATCTTCGTCCAGGCGATAAAAGATTATCACCTGACAGACAACATCGACACGCCCATTCAGAACCCATATCAAGAAGGGACCATCGAGAACAAGCTCTATTTGAAATGCTGGATTGATACCGTTCAGTGGCATTTCGAAGACATTATCCGCGACCCTGATATCAACCCTGAGGAGGCTTTGGTTCTGAAACGACGGATAGACAAGAGCAACCAAGACCGAACCGACTTGGTGGAGCAGATAGATACATATTTCCGCGAGAAGTATGCCCACGTGCAGGTGCAGGAGGATGCGCGAATCAATACAGAGAGTCCTGCATGGGCTGTCGACCGACTGAGCATTCTCGCCCTGAAAATCTATCACATGCGCGAACAGGTGGAGCGGCAGGATGCTTCACCCGAACACAAGGCCAAGTGTCAGGCTAAGCTCGACGTGCTGCTTGAGCAGCAAATCGACCTTAGTACAGCCATCGACCAATTGCTTGAAGATATTGAGGCAGGAAGGAAATACATGAAAGTGTATCGGCAGATGAAGATGTACAACGACCCTGCCACGAATCCTATATTATATAAAGGAGCGAAGAATTAGTGAAAAAAGAGCATGTCCTCATCATACGCTTCTCTGCTTTGGGAGACGTGGCCATGACGGTTCCCGTGGTGAAAGCTCTGGCAGAGCAATATCCTCATGTGCATTTCACAATGCTCAGCCGCGGATTTGCGCGACCTCTTTTCGAAGATATCGCGCCCAATGTCAGTTTTATGGAAGCGAACCTCAAGGATGAGTACCACGGTGTGAGGGGACTTAACACCCTCTATCGTAGGCTTACTGCCAAGCATTTTACGGCCATTGCCGATCTCCATAACGTGCTGCGGTCTGATTATCTGCGGCTGCGCTTCAACCTCGGTCGATTCCGTGTAGAGCATATCAACAAGCATCGCATGGGAAAGCGACGCCTTGTAGCCAAGAACAATAAGCTCCTTGAGCAACAGCCTACTGCCATCGAAAACTATTGCGAGGTGTTCGAGCGGTTAGGATACCCGCTAAGAGCCCCCCTCTTATCCCCCCAAGGAGGGGAGGTTCCCAAGCGGCAGGCGCAGGAGCATGGCACACCTGCATCTTCCCCCCCTTGGGGGGATAAGAGGGGGGCTCTCATTGGCCTTGCTCCCTTTGCTGCTCATCGAGGGAAAATCTATCCCCGCCAGCTGATGGAGCAAGTGGTGAGCCAGCTATGCGAGAATCATCCCGATTGCCAGATCCTGCTTTTTGGCGGAGGAAAGCAAGAGATGGATGTCTTTGCCAACTGGTGCGCTCGTTATCCACAGTGCATCAGTGCCTCTTCGCAATGCAACGGGCTCAAGGAAGAACTCCAGTTGATGCAGCAACTTAACGTCATGATCAGTATGGACAGTGCCAATATGCACCTGGCCTCGCTCGTCGGTACGCCTGTTGTCAGCATATGGGGTGCCACCCATCCCTATGCCGGGTTCATGGGATTTGGGCAGAAAGAGGAGAATGCCGTGCAGATAGACCTCCCTTGTAGGCCATGCAGCATCTATGGCAACAAGCCCTGTCATCGCGGCGACTATGCTTGTCTGCAAGACATCCCTCCCTCGCTCGTCATAGAAAAAGTGGAGAGAGTGCTGTCTTCTCACCCCACCCCTCACCCCTTACCTCTAACCACTCACCCCTCAATATAGTATTAACCCATAAAAAGAAAGGAACAAAACAATGAAAAAGTATGTATGCGACACTTGTGGGTACGTCTACGACCCAGAAGTAGGTGATCCTGACAACGGAATCGCTCCCGGAACAGCATTCGAAGACCTCCCCGCCGACTGGGTTTGCCCTCTTTGCGGCGTAGGCAAGGAAGATTTCTCAGAAGAGTAAACCTTATCAATCCCCTCGCACAGAGGGGATTTTTTTTTCTCGTTTCTTTGTGTTTTGCCAAAAAAAGCTTATCTTTGCAGCATGATTCAAAAGAAAACTATCTGTTTGCTTCTTATAGTCTTTGTCTTTGCTCTATCGGTAAAGGCGGATTACGCATACCATTTCAAGCCGATCCATAAGGAGTTCGACCAAATAGCCATGCGCCTGAACAAGGCTGATTTCAACAACGAGCGGCAGGACATCAATCCTCTTTGGCTCGACCAACTGGATAGCATAGCCCGTGGAGAAAAGAATCAGCAGCTCAAGGCGAGGGCTATGTATTGGCGCGTGCGCTCCACTCAGATGAGTGCACAGCCATCGCAATGTATTCCCATGCTGCAGAATGCGCTGAAGATAACCGACACGAAGAACTATGAATACGATGCGGCCTGCATCCACTATCAGCTGGCTGGCAACTTCGACCGCATCGGACAGTATTTCAAGTGCTATACCGAGGCCAAGGAGGCCATAGCCATCTTTGAGAAATACGAGGACTACTATTTCCTCGGCAACAGCTATCTGCTCTTGGTGCAGCTCTTTCATGAGATAGGCAATTCGGAGGAGAGCCAGCCCTATCTGCAACTGGCTCGCGAGAACTATGAGAAGGCGCACTTCCCGCTCAACCGTATTTACTTCTTCGAGGCCCTGATTCGTGAGAACAAAGATGAGGCTGTGGCACTCTATAAGAAGGCTATCCGCGAGGGTAACAACGACTGGGGCATGACGCTCCAGGCATATATCAATCTGAACGAGATGCTCCTGAAGACTGGCCATCCCAACGAAGCGGAGGCTCAAAGCCGACAGGCCTTCGAGTTGTTGCAGAAATATTCGCCAGGCAACGTGATGTTCCACTCCATGCTTGCCGTCAACCACGCCACGATTCGATATGAACAAGGGCGCTACGAGGAGGCACTCAGCGAACTCAATGACCTGTTGCAGCATACCGATCAGCTGCGCGACGAGTATCTCATGCTCAACATCTATCGCTTGCTCTGGCAGACACACGAGAAACTCGGCCACCGCGATGAGGCGTATCGCTATCTGGTGCTCTACAACAAGAAGTATCAGTCGCAGGAAGAAGAGATTCGGAAGCAGGAAGTCCCCAAGGCACAGGCGCGTGAGTCGATAGCCCGGCAGGCCGACCATATCCGGCTCTTGGAGCAAGAGGCAGAGCTCAGCAAGCGCCTCGTATGGGTCATCGGCCTCGTGGCATTGACCATCCTCCTTGCAATAGCAGCCCTCTTTGTCTATCTCTATCAGCGTTACCGCATGCACAAGATGGAGAATCGTGAACTGCAGAAGAGTCTGGAGCAGGAGGCTATCATCTACTCCATGAATCTGAAAAACTATGAGGACGACATCCAGAAGAAGGATCGTGAGATCAGTTCTTCTACGCTCTTGCTCACCAATAAGAACGAGGTGCTCAAGCAGCTCAGCGAGATTACCCGGCGATTCTCCGACGATGGAAAGGTGCCACGCGAGTTCGTGCGCGAGGTAAATGCCGTCATTGGCGACTCGCTCAAAAACGATGATGAGTGGTCGCGATTCCGACTGCACTTCGACTCCGTACATCCCGACTTCTTCAGCAAGCTCAAAGAGGCTTCGCCTGAACTCACCGAGAACGACCTGCGCCTCTGTGCCTATATAAGAATAGGTATGCGCGCGAAGCAGATTGCCGAGATGCTCTCCATCAGCAGCGACTCCGTCAACTCCAACCGCTATCGTCTGCGCAAGAAACTTGGACTCTCCCGAGGCGACTCCCTCGATGATTTCGTCAGAAGGATATAGACAAAAACTGACAGCCACGAAAAACAGGGCATTCCCCCCTTGTTCTTTCGTTTTTAATGATTAACTTTGCAACAGCAGATTATTCATTAAAAAACCGTTTTATTATGCTTAAACATCTATCTACACTTTGTGCGGTAGCCTTCCTGACCGCTGTCTCGCTTCAAGCACAGACAACCTACTTCTCTACGTCGTTCGACGACGGAATGCCCGAGACATTCCAAAACTGGGACATCGACGAGAACCAGCCTTCCACGGATATGGTCAACTTAGGCTTCGCCATCGGTACGGCCTGGATCGTTACCACCGAAGGAAAGGACAACAACCCCGTGGCCTGTTCTACATCGTGGTACAAGAAGGCAGGAACTTCCAACGACTGGATGGTGCTTCCACCCATCGAGGTAAAAGATGCTGAGGCAAAAATCATCTGGCGTGCAAGGGCCTACGACAAGGACTATCGCGACGGCTATAAGGTTTACATAGGGCACTTCCCCGAAGCTGACTCCGAGCGCGACTATATCATGCCCGACGACTTCGACCAGCAGTCGCCCCTCTTCGCTACAGCCAATAAGGGCGAGAACTACGAGTGGACGCTCCATTCCGTATCGCTTGCTGATTATGTGGGACAGACCATCTACATCGCCTTTGTCAACGACTCGAAAGACAAGGCTTGCCTCTATGTCGACGACATCTTTGTGGGCATTCCCGCTGCAGTGGGACTCACGCTCGACTTCGGTCGTTGCTACGATGGCTATGGCGAAATCCCTATTAGCGGTAAGGCTTACGCCACCCTTAGTCAGCCCGTAGAGGGCTACACCATCGGCTTCGAGATGAACGGACAGACCATTGAGCATACTTTCGACGGCACGCTCGAGCCCGGTGTGCAGGTGCCCTTCACGCTTCCCGAAACGGCTTCCCTCGAGAGGAACGCCACAGCCGACTACCGTGCCTGGATCAAGGCGGGCGACGACCAGAGTGAAATCCAGGGCAAGCTCTCTGCCTATCTCTGGAAAGTGGTGGCCGAAGAGGTCACGGGCACCTGGTGCCAATACTGCGTACGCGGTATCGGAGCTATGAACTATATGCGCGAGAATGACCCCGAGGGCTTCATCGGCATCGCCATCCACAACGATAGTAGCCCCACTGTTCCCGACTCGATGGCCATTCCGGGTGAGGATTACCGTAGTTGGATCATGGCCTCTTACAGCATGAGTGGCTATCCCCACTGCGTGGTCAACCGCAACGCACAGTATTCCATCGACCCGGGCAATATCCCCACGACGGCAGCCAAGATTAAGTCCTTGGGACAGAACTTCTTCGGACTTGCCCTCTCTGCCAACTACGACGAAGCTTCCAACCGCATCCTTGCCAATACGGACATCTACTTCGCCAACGACTACGACAACGTGAACTTCAAGCTCGCCTACATCGTCATCGAAAACGATGTGCATCGCACCCATGCCGATACAGGCATCCTCGACAACTATTGTGGCTACGACCAGGTGAACGCATACGCTGGTGGGGTCCAGGGGGCTTGCTATGGCTTTGAAGATATGCCCCAGATTATCAATGCCGACGACATCTGGTATCAGGATGTGGCGCGTGGCTATGATGGCACCGACGGCTACAAGGGTATCGAAGGTCTGTTCCCCAAGACCATAGCCGATGGTGATGTCCTGACGCATCAGATGGAACTCGACATGCCCGAGACGGTGCTTGTCAAAGAGAATGCCGAGCTCGTCGTACTCCTCCTTAGCAAGAGCGGTGCCATCCTCAATGCAGAGAAATGCCCCATTGCCCTGCACCCCGCAGAGACTACAGCCATCAACACCCTTCCGGTTGAGTACGGCGCTGTATCACAGCATCAGACAGCCCTCTACGACCTGCAAGGCCGGTGCATCGGTAATCTCGCTCCCCGCTCCTCGCTCCCCGCTCCCCGAATGAAAAAAGGAATCTACCTGCAAGGCGGCAAGAAGTTCGTCGTCAGATAGTTCCCCCTCGTTTCCCCTTCCCCCCCTCAGGGGAGGGTTTAGCACATCCCTATTGTTTCCCCTCCCCTCTCAGGGGAGGGGTTAGGGGTGGGGTCAGTAATCACAAGTGACGTGTTTAGCCATCGCAAATGACGTGTTTAGCCACCGTAAATGACGTGTTTAGCTCTTGCAAACGACGTGTTTAGTTTTGACATCAAAAAAGCCCCGCGTCATCTCGACGTGGGGCTTCATTAACAATATAATAGAAAACTTATGAGAATAAAACTATTTAACAATCATCTTCCAAGTGTTGCCACGCTGCTTGACAATGTAAACACCAGGGGTGTTCATGGTCTTCGCGCGCGCGCCGTTCATATTATATATGTCGCACCCCTCACTCCAGTCGGAGGGGATTTGTAATCCCCGACTCACGCTCCTCGCATCTCGCACCTCGAATTCCCCAATCCCAGTGGCCACATAGTCGCTGCTGACAATCAGTTGATGGCTGTTGGAATAGCGTGAAGTCTGGTCGCCACTCACTGCCTGAACCTCCCAACGGTAGCATTCACCGGCATCCAAAGCGTCCAACTCGTATTCTTCGTTCTCAATATCCGTAAACGTCTGTTGCTCAGCAGGGATATACTGTTGTTCGAAGGGTTCATCTTCGGTGGAAGCCACCTCGCCTGTCACATTCACTACTTTCGCATTTGGATAGAGTGATGTGGCATCACCTCCACGGATAATGATCAGCGAGTCGATGAAAGCCCGCTCCTTGTTGATTGAGATAGTGATGTCCATCGACGTTACGCCTGCTCCACTAAACTGATAGAGATACATGCGCGGCGTGCTGGTCAGGCGGTGCTTGGCCTGCAAACCATTGGCAGAAACCGTCAGCGCAGGCTGACTGCCTGTGGCAGAACTCACCTTCAGCAGCACGGCAAAGTCGCGGTCGAAGCTTGCAAAGTTCATCTTCGGCGACTTCAGCCAACCGTCGATACCCGTCTTTCCCATCATCATTGCGCCGCCAGCCATATAGATTTGCTCGCCCGTCCAGCCTTTTGATACCATATATTCATCTAAGTTAGAAGCGCAGTCCGCTGAACCTGGCTGCTCTTTTGAACCATCTGCCATCAGGTGGAAGTCCTCATCTACGGGTCTTTTCTGGTCCTGCTCACGCATCAGGTGGGTCAGTCTGAGATTGTAGCTCTCCGTTCGGTCGTCGTTGTTGGTCCAATGAGCGGTAAACGATTGGTCGGTCACGTCGCGAGCCGTCAGGAAAGAGGGAGCCTTCAGGTGGTTCTCCATGAAGTCGAACGTCACCACTCCGTCCTCGTTTTTGATGTTAGTCACCCATTTGTCGAGTGTCTCGCCTGTGTAAGGCTTGGCCTTGGGCAGTGAAGAGTCGGTGAAAGAGTCATTCCCATCGTAGGGGAAGAGGTCGTACTCTTCCGTGTATTTTTCCAGCAGAACATTATATCCCGGCTCATTGTCGGCACACTCCAAATAGAACCGTCTGTGCGAAGCCTCGTTGTTGGCCAGGTTGCTGTTCCACGTCTGCATGTCGAAGTCTACGTGCGTAATCATCAGTCCGCTGCCCGGAATGAATTCATCCCATCCCGTCTGTTGCCGGTTTTCCAAGAGATAAAATTCCAGTGGGTTGCGCTCAGTAGAAAGTCGGTAGGCCTGGTTGCTCTCGTTGATGTTCTCCAACCGGATGCCATCGGCCACGTCAGTCAGTTCATCGGGTGTCATCCAGCCCACGCTCATCCGTTCAAAGGCGTTGTATGAAGGTGGCGTCCTGGAGTCATTGTTGTAGGCACCATAGTCCATCAGGTCGTAAGCGCCCAGGTTATATTGGCGACTGTCCATCGTATTGTAGTGGTCGGCAAAGCCCAGCACATGGCCAAACTCATGGCAGAACTGTGCGATGCTGGCTGTCTGCTCGCCCGTGTTGCCGAAGAGTTCCGACGAACAGGCGAAGACGTCGATTTTCCGGTTGTCTAACGAGAGGTCGTAGCCCGCCTTTGTGAGGTTCCATTTCTTGGGCCATACCGTGTCGGCACCGCCTCCCGCATTCTCTCCATAACCGGCAAACACAACGTAGACCATATCCACGTAGCCATCGTGGTCGTAGTCGTATTGCGAGAAGTCAACGTCTAACTCTGTGTCGGCCAGACGGCAAGCCTCCACAATCATTTTCTCTGCATCTTGATCCTGTCCGTATATAGCATCGTTTCGGCCATAATAGGCGACGTTATGAGTCAGGTGTACGGGTCCAACCACGTCGAAAGTAGGCTGAAACTGACCCTTCGACTGAGCTATGAAGTAGTCTCGGGCAGAGCCAACAAATCCCATGTCGCCCTCTACCTCGTAGTCGGAGAAGCCCTCTTCGTTCATCATGCGCTGGTGATACTCCCGGCTGAAGGTCATCTTCTTGTCGGAGAAATCAGCCAGGATAATGATGGCGTGGGCATCGCCTTTCGTTGGAAACGAGCCAATCTGGTAGTCGGAAGCCTTCGCCTTGCGTGGAGAAGTGAGTCTTTCCCCACCCCTCGCAGGGGAAACACCCCCTTGGTTTTCCCCTCCCCTCGCAGGGGAGGGGTTAGGTGTGGGGTCTGCATTCTTCCTGACAAGCAGCTCATCCTTATTCCTTTCTATATACTGCCATTCCTCTTGGCTCCTCATTTGCGGATCGTGAGCCATGAGCGAAGCGTTGCGATAGCACAGACTTCCCTGCTCGTTCTCCTCAAGCAGCAGACCGTCCGTGCTGATCAGCCGGTGGCTCCATTCGTCGCCTTGCAGGTAGTAGGTCACGGTTGTTCCGTCCTTCTGTTGTTTCTTTAACTTCCCCTTCCAGGCAGGCATAGCCATAAGCGAGGTGCCTGCTAAGAGAATGGCTGTGGCGATGGTCATGAATCTTTTCATAAGGTAAATGTCTATGGTTATTCTTTAGGTAAATGTCTATGGTTGTTCTTTCGGCTGCAAAGATACGAAGAAATCTTCATACATCCGTTTTTCACGGTATAGATAAACGCTGACAGGCCCCCAAAAAGGTATAGACAAAAACTGACAGCGCGAAAAAACCGCCATTTTACCGCACTTTTTCTGCTTTTTTTTCATTATCTTTGCAGCATGTTCCGCATTCGTCGAGAACTGCGAATTGAAATTTTACAACTGACAATAATTTATTAATCTTCAAAAAAACAATGCTTATGAAGTACAGATTCAACTTCCTGCTATCGTTGCTCGCCCTGTTCTTGGGTGCGGGTCAGTCGATGGCTCAGAGTAGTGAGGCTTACGGTGTAATCAGTAGCGGCGAACAAGCCGGTATCTATCACTACACCATCAGTCCTCAAGGTATCAGCGACGTGGAGTGCATCAATCCGATGATCCTCAGTACTGAGCTGAACAACAGCGACAAGATCTCTGGCGGTGCACTCGTCGGCGATCGTTACTACTATTCGATGGCCCACCTCAATGCACAGGGCTATCAGTCGGATGGTATCTATTATTATGACCTGGAAGAGAAGACAACAGTGCAACTCACCAGTTGGGACTTCCTGCAGCAGGGACCTTCGTGTGCCAGCTGGACCTACGACTTCCAGAACGAGGTGATGTATGCTGCCAACGGCTTCCAAGGCGGTGGCAACAAACTGCTCACCGTAGACCTGAACACAGGCGAACTGGCCACGGTGGCTGAGTTCAATATCACGGAGCAGCCTTCGTGGGCTACCAATCCCGAGAACTACGCGCACACCATCTGCGGCATGGCCATGACCTACGACGGCGACCTCTACGGCGTGGGCTACTGGGGTGGTCTGTATAAGATTAACACCACCACGGGCGACTGCGAGTATATCGGCGCCATGAAGGATGCTTGTCCCAATCCTACGAACGGGCAGGTGGCCTTCCAGTATCAGGGTGCCTGCGACCTTGTCTACGACAACGACAATGGCAAGATGTACCTTTATATGTATCAGTACCCGCCTACGCAGTATGTTCCCAATGGCTACGGAGGCATCGGCTCGGGCTATGCCTTGTTTGAGGTTGACCTGCAGACAGCTGATGTCACCTATATAGAAGACACCGACGGCCATCATTTCGTGGGCAACAGCATCGTATTTGCCGTGGCTGAGGCCAGCGCGCCACAGGCTCCGCAGGAGCTGACGGCTACGCGTGGCGAGAATGGTGCTTTGAGCGTGACGCTCGAATGGGACAACCCCGCCAAGACTTATGCCCGTGGCGGTACACTGGAAGAGCTCGACCGCATCGAGATTTATCGCAATGGCGAACTGGTTCACACCATCAACAATCCGGAGATTGGCGGTCATGAGACATGGACTGATACCGATATTCCTGAGCGTGGCAACTATAGCTATCGTCTGTCGGGGTTCAACAGTGCCGGACAAGGCGACCGTGCCAGCATCACGCTCTATGTAGGTCCTGGCAACCCGATGCCAGTAGGAAATGCAACGGCAACGCCCGACGGTGCCAATGCCAATATTTCGTGGTCGGCTCCTACGGAAGGTAAGTATGAGTCGTGGATAGATACAGCCGACCTGACCTACGACCTGACTCGTCAGCCTGACAATGTGAAGGTGGCCGAGGGCATCTCTGCAACGGAATTCACCGACGAGACTGTGCCTGCCATCGGTTACTACAGCTACGACATCGTGGCTCATGCAGGGGGCTACGACAGTGAGAAGGCCTCTACGGCAGCCGTGATGGTTGGCCCCGCCATTTCCATTCCTGCCACCATTGGCTTTACTGACCTCAACCAGTTCAACCTCTGGAAGAGCTACGACCTCAACGGCAATGGCTACAGTTGGTACTATAGCGAGTACTGGCCGCTGTATCGTCCTTGCGCGTACGTTTCTTATCAGTACGACAACATGGCAGCAGCCGATCTGCTGGTATCTCCCTATATTTTCTTTGAGGCTGGCAAGCACTACAAGCTGACCTTCGACGCTACGATGAACACGAAGAACGTGCCGGAGCTCCTCGACATCACGTTTGCCAAGAGCACCGAACTGGCCGCTCAGGACAGCGTCACTGAGTTCCACATCACGCCGACAGCCGACAAGCAGAAATACTCGCTCCGCGCTAATCTGCCGGTCGTAGACAAGGACTCTACCTATCACGTGGGCTTCTACTATCGCAGCTACGAGGCTGCGGGCTATGGCGTCTATCTCGAGAATGTGCAGATCACGGAAGATACCGACGGCTATATCGCCGGTACAGTGAAGAACGAGGCTGGCGAACCCATTGAGGGAGCCCTCCTCTTGATCAACGGTGGACAGTTCAATGCCAAGACCGATGCCAAGGGTGAGTATATCCTGAACTACCTGCCCGCAGGCGAATATAATATAGATGTTCAGGCTCTGGGCTATGAGAACCAGACGGTGACGGCTACAGTAGCGTCGTTGGAGACCACTACGATGGACGTAACCATGACGGCTCTGCCGAAGCACACGCTTTCAGGTATCGTGAAGGACGTGGCTGGCGATCCCATCAAGAATGCCGACATCGAGGTGACAGGCTATAACACCTATATCACTACGACAGCTGAGGATGGCACATTCGAAATTGCCGACATGTTCGAGAGCACCTATTACAGCATCAGCGTGACGAAGAACAAGTACGTGACCCTGCAACAGAGCTTCGAAATGACTGCCGACCTGACGCTCGACCTCGTGATGGAAGACAATATCAAGGCTCCGCGCTCGGTGAATGCTACCGAGAGTGAAGATGGTCAGAGCATCTTCGTGGAATGGGGCTCGCCCGCCAACGACCCGCGTTGGGTTCGCTTCGACGATGGTGCACCGTCAACTTATGTGGGCGTTGCCATCGACAATGAGCGTGGCATCGGTGGTTCGAATGCCGTATTCGGTATCGTCGACCGCACACCTTCTACGGTATTCGGTGTGGACTTCCTGATCGGTGCTACCGCTCAGGTCAGCCAGCACTACAGCGTCTACCTCCGCATCTTCGACCTCGACGAGAACGGTGAGCCTACCAGCAACAAGCTGTATGAGAACACTTACGTGTCGGCACTCGACAATGAGTGGACGCACTACACGCTGCCCGCTCCGGTGGATGCCCCGAATGGCTACTTCATCGCTATTTCGCACTACACCTTCGCATCCCTCGCCATCGACGGTGGTGCTGGTGGCGACGCTGCCAACTATCCGTTCAAGCCGCTCACCAGCTGCTTCTCGGGCAACTATCAGACGCAGCCCTTCCTCTATCTCGATAATCAGAATGAGGCCCTGCGCCACAACTTCATGATGCGCCCGTATGCCGCTCCGTTCGAGACCGACGAGGACGTGCAGCCCACAGGAGCCAAGATGTTCTGCTATCCGAATCATGAGAACGTCGAGAACCAGATTGAGCTGCAGGCTGAGCCCGTCACGACCGAGGTGGCAGAGCCTGTGATGAGCAACGGTCCGCGCAAGAGTGTCCAGGAGCGTCTGCGCTACAACGTATATCGCTTCAACACAAAGGATGAGGCCGATGAGTCGAAGTGGACGCTCTTGGCCGACCATACGCAGGCTCAGTCGCTCACCGACAACGACTGGACAAGCCTGGAAAGTGGTGCTTACTACTATGGTGTGAAGGCTGTCTACACCGGAGAGAAGGAGTCGAACATCGTGCTGGCCGACTCTATCGGCAACAAGATGAACACCACCGTGACCTTCCACCTGAACACAAATACCGAAGAGAACGAGGCTTTCGGTGCCAAGGTGCAGCTGATCAATGGCGGTGGACGCCACTACTACGAGGCAACAGCCGACGACGAAGGCAACGTGACCATCGAGAACGTATGGAAGACAGGCTACGACGTGACCATCTCGCTCGACGGATTCGAGACTGTTACGGGCAAGTATGACTTCTCTACTGAGGATTCCTACAGCTTCGACCTGACGCTCAACGAGATTCAGGTGAAGCCTTACAACCTCATCATCGAGGACATTGAGGGACAGCCCACTCAGAAGAACTTCATCTGGAACTATCCCGACTACTTCTACGAGAGCTTCGAGGATCATCCCGACTTCGAAATCAACTCGCCGGGACTCATCGGATGGCAGTATATCGATGGCGACGAAGCTGAGACAGGTGCCGTTTACGGCTTCAGCTGGCCCAACCTTGGTAGCAAGATGGCCTTCCAGGTGTTCAATCCCTATAGCGACTTGGCCATCGACGAGAATGGAACGGGCGTTATGTACTATATATATGGATTGCAGCCGCGCACCGGACAGAAGATGCTGACCACATGGGCATCCTACGAGGTGGCCAACAACGACTGGATCATCACGCCGAAACTCCACTTCCAGGAGGACTTTACCTTCCGCTTCTGGGCTCGCTGCGTAGACTATCAGTACTTGGAGACCTTCAACGTGCTCTACTCAACCACCGACATGCAGCCCGAGAGCTTCATCGCTCTGAAGGAGAATACCACGGCCTACAGCTATTACCAGGGTCATTCCGTGACCGTTCCGAAGGAGGCGAAGTATGTGGCCATCCAGTGTGTCAGCGATCAGAAGCGCGTGTTCTGTATCGACGACATCGAGTTCGGTCTGCCCGACGTGATGCCTAACAACGGCTACTATCAGGCTCCTGCCCGTGCTCCGCGCAAGGCTCCTGCTCTCGACGGTGCCTATGAGGTTTACCTCGACAACGTGAAAGTGACCGATACCGACGATACCAACTATCTGTTTGAGAACCTGCGCAACGGTGACCACACCGCTGGCGTCATAGCAAGCTACACCTCAGGCAAGACAGAGATGTCGACCATCGACTTCACCGTGGATGTTCCTACGGGAATGACCTCTGTGAAGAGCGAACTGAAGGTAAGCGTTGATGGCCGTCGACTGAGCATCAAGGGCGACTATCGCGACGTACAGGTCTACAGCAACGATGGTAAGATGATGCGCATCAGCCGCATTGCCGACGGTGTTTACAACTTGAACAATCTGCCCGCTGGTGTCTATGTGGTGAACGTCACTACAGCCAATGGCACCAAGAGCATGAAGGCTGCCGTGAAATAATCATTGAGCATTGAAGAGTAAAAGGTATATAACCCCTGCTATCAGGCAAGTGGTCGTCATGCAAGACGACCACTTGCTCAAGGCTTCCGCCCAACAAACTAACACGAGCGGAAACCATCTGGCCATGCGCGACAGCTTACAGCAAGAGAATCAGTACCATCCCTATGTGTGGGACTGACCAACATTCACCCCACCCCTAACCCCTCCCCTCACAGGGTAGGGGGAATTGTGGGAAGTAACCCTCCCCTGCGAAGGGAGAAGAATCGTGGGAAGTAACCCTCCCCTGCGAAGGGAGAAGAATCGTGGGAATGACATGCTAAAAAATGTTTATTCTTTTGGAGATGTGACCTTTTTTTAGTACCTTTGCACTCTCTATTTGAACGAACAACAAAACATGGAAGATATACAGAACGTCGCTGCCAATTATTCAGCGAGCAACATCCAGGTGCTTGAGGGCTTAGAGGCCGTGCGCAAGCGCCCCGCCATGTATATTGGCGACATCAGTGAAAAAGGTTTGCATCATCTGGTCAACGAGACCGTCGATAACTCTATCGACGAGGCGATGGCCGGCTATTGTACGCATATAGAAGTAACCATCAATGAGGACAACTCCATTACCGTGCTCGACAACGGACGTGGTATCCCGGTGGATGAGCATGAGAAGATGCATAAGTCGGCCTTAGAGGTGGTGATGACGGTGCTCCACGCCGGTGGCAAGTTCGACAAGGGCTCGTACAAAGTCTCGGGTGGTCTGCATGGTGTGGGTGTCAGCTGCGTTAACGCACTCTCGTCGCACATGATGTCGCAGGTGTTCCGCGATGGGAAAATCTATCAGCAGGAATACGAGAAGGGCAAACCACTCTATCCCGTGAAGGTGGTGGGCGAAACGGAACTCAGAGGTACGCGCCAGCAGTTCTGGCCCGACCCAACGATTTTCACAACCACCACGTATCAGTGGGACATCATTGCTCGCCGCATGCGTGAACTGGCTTTCCTGAATGCTGGCATCACCATCACACTGAACGACCTTCGCCCCGACGAAGAGGGCAAGACGAAGCAGGAGGTGTTCCACGCCAAGGAGGGACTGAAGGAATTTGTGCGCTACGTGGATCGCCATCGCAGTCATCTCTTCGACGATGTCATCTATCTGAAGACCGAAAAGCAGGGCGTGCCCATCGAGGTGGCCGTGATGTACAATACGGACTATTCGGAGAATATCCACTCTTATGTGAATAATATCAATACCATTGAGGGCGGTACCCACCTGACAGGCTTCCGCACGGCTCTGACTCGTACGCTGAAGGCATACGCCGACGGCGATCCGGCTATCTCTAAGCAGATAGAAAAGGCGAAGATCGAGATTGCCGGTGAGGACTTCCGCGAGGGTCTGACCGCGGTGATCTCTATCAAAGTGGCTGAGCCGCAGTTCGAGGGACAGACGAAGACAAAGCTGGGCAACTCGGAAGTAGCAGGTGCCGTGCAGCAGGCTGTGGGCGAAGCGCTCTCTGCCTACCTCGAGGAGCATCCGAAAGAGGCTAAGCTCATCTGCGATAAGGTCATATTGGCAGCTACGGCACGTATCGCTGCCCGCAAGGCACGCGAGAGTGTGCAGCGCAAGAATCCCATGTCGGGAGGTGGACTGCCCGGCAAACTGGCCGACTGTTCGAACAAGGACCCGAAGGAATGTGAGATATTCCTCGTGGAGGGTGACTCTGCTGGTGGTTCTGCCAAGCAGGGACGCGACCGCTACACACAGGCCATCTTGCCGCTGCGTGGTAAGATACTGAATGTAGAGAAGGTGCAATGGCATCGAGTCTTCGAGGCTGAGTCGGTGATGAACATCATTCAGTCGATTGGTGTTCGCTTCGGTGTTGAAGGCGAAGGCGACCGCGAGGCCAATATCGACAAGCTGCGCTACGACAAGATTATCATCATGACCGACGCCGATGTCGATGGCTCGCACATCGACACGCTCATCATGACGCTCTTCTATCGCTTCATGCCGAAGGTCATTCAGGAAGGTCATCTCTATATTGCTACACCGCCTCTCTATAAGTGTACATATAAGAAGGTGTCGGAGTACTGCTATACGGAGCAGCAGCGCCAGGCCTTCATCGATAAGTATGTGGCAGGCGACGAGAACAGCTCGGCTCTCCACACTCAGCGTTACAAAGGTCTGGGTGAGATGAATCCTGAACAGCTTTGGGAAACCACGATGGATCCGTCGACGCGTCTGCTCAAGCAGGTGAGCATCGAGAATGCCGCTGAGGCTGATGAGATTTTCTCTATGCTGATGGGCGATGATGTGGAGCCGAGACGTGAGTTTATCGAGCAGAATGCTACTTACGCTAACATCGATGCATAGAAGCCCCCCTCTTATCCCCCCCGAGGGGGGGGGAGGAATTGCGGGAGAGACCCTCGCGAGGGGATACAAACAAAAAAGTGATGGTATTGATGCCACCACTTTTTTGTTCTATATTGATTTGAACCCCACCCCTGACCCCTCCCCTGCGAGGGGAGGGGAATTATGGGAAGTAATCCCTCCCCTGCGAGGGGAGGGGAATTAGGGGGAATTGCTTATTTCACCACAACCTTCATCACTTTACCGTTGGCCATGCGGACAATGTTGATGCCCTGCTGGGGAGCAGTAAGCTGAGTGCCGTCGATGGCATAGCGAGTGACAACGTTGTTGCTGCTTTCAGTTTCATTTGCCTTGATTCCTGTGTTGGCGGAAGCATTTTCAACCTTTACTTTTGCAGCGTTCATAATAAATCCATTAGCACCAATTACCATTGCCACAGCATTCACCTTCTCGGTATCGATGGTGTTCTTCAGGGCCGTCTTCGTAGGCATAGTGAGCTTGTAAGTCTGCTCTATGTTCTCACCGGCTGCACTTACTGTGAGTGCTGGTGCAAGGTTCTTGCCAGAAGTGTTATACGAGCTGGCGATGGCCACATCATTGAATGTTGTAACGAAGGAGCTTCCGAGATCCCACAAGTATTGGAGCTCTTCTTCGATATTGTTCTTGCTCAGACCCGTCTGGCTGGCGTATACGCTACTATAGTAGTTGGCCTGCTTCCAAGAATCGTTGTTCAAGTCGTCGGCTGTCAGAACATATACTACCGATACGTTGTCAGCGAGTGTCAGCATTTCCACGTTAGCAGTGATGTCAACGGCAGTCTTGTTGTTGTCGGTATAGACAGCCTGCAGACTGATTTCTGCTTCAGGATTGATGGCGTTATAGAATTCGAAGTCTTCTTCGATGCTGTTATAGGATCCATAGTAGGGGTCAATCTCACCTGAACGGCGGTCGATGAAGCATGCCGGAGCCGAGCCTGAGAATCCTTTCCAGTAGTTAGAGATGCGCATGGGGTCATTGTTGCCATAGTTGTGAACAGTGATGCCAATGTAGTTGTCGGGATATGCCTCGGCCATCTTGCCCATAGCAAAGAGTCCGCGGGGGCACCATCCGCAACCAAGTCCCGTGAATTCTTCTTCCACACTGACGCGCTTAGCTTTGCGAAGCAGGATGTTGATTAACTGTGTAAACGTGTTGTCTTGGCATTCGTTCTCCTCGCCGTTCACCTTTGTGATAGTAAATATGGCATTGAAGGCCTTGGCTTCGGCAGGAGCATCGAACGGAAGGTTGACAATCCCCTTTCTGTAGAGTCCGCCCTGAATAGGCTGAGCCAGATCAACATGGTGTTCTTGAATGTCTCCATCAAGGTCGACAGTATAGTCGAACGACTGTACACCGTTTGAACCAGAAGTTTCCATCATGGCAGTAAACTGAGTTGACTCGTTTACAAGGGCTGATGTCTCCTGAATAGCGGACAAGTGGGCATCATTGGCATTGAGCTGCATGCCCTTCAAGTAGAGTTGCAAGCCTAAAGCACCGAATCCTTTGTCGCTATAGTCTTCGAATGCACCGTCTCCCATCTTGATATAGAGCTGCTCGGGATAAGTGCTTGTTCCGTCAATTAGGATAGGATAAGCATCACCTTGATACTCAACCTTTGTGATGGTGAATGTGTAGCCCACATAGACACCTTCTTCTGGAATTTTGTATTCTTCATCCAGTGTTACGGGGATGTAAGATGCATTCTTCAACTCAGAATTATCCACGGCCTTCGTGACGATGGGGTCTTTTATGAGATCCTTGACAACAAATACAGATACATCTGTCATGTTGGTGGCTGTGCTGATGGGAACATTAAATCCGCAGATACTTGCTCCCTCTGTGACTCCTGTTCCGGGCACTTTCATAGCTACGCTGAAAGTTCCTGCTGAACGTGAGCCAAGACCTCCCAGTTGTTCTATATCACCTGTGTAGTAACCCCATAATGAGGTGCCTTCGAGTGATGCTTCATGGCGTGGCGCCTTCAGGAAGTTAGATGCAATTTTCACTGGGCTTTTTTGGAATAAAGCCTTTCCTTGGTTTTGTGCCTGGGCTCCCATAGTCAGAGCTGCCAAAGCTGCGATGAGTAGTGATTTTTTCATTTGATTTATAAATTGAATGGATAATTATGGGTGCAAATTTACAAAGATTAATTAGAACAAAGAAACAAAAACGGGAATTTCTTTGCAAGATTCATAAAAAATATATAATTTTGCAACCAAATAATCATACTAATATCACAATCTTTTAAAAAAAGAATTTATGAAAAAAAATTCTACGCTTGTAATGATGATGCTTGTGGCAGGTGCTACGAGCGTGTTTGCGGATGTTGATGAGACCTTCCAGTTTATGGACAAAGATGGTAACATCATAGCCGATGGTGCTGAGTGGGTTTGCGATGAGTTGGAAGAAGATGGCTTCGGAGGCTATCAGATTTCCACGGGGTTGTTCGTGAAGAGCAATTCTACCGATGAAAACGTATTGGCAAAGGTGCAATGCGTCATTGAGGAGATTCCTGATAACACTTCTATCCAATGCTGCTTCCCTGCTAACTGCATGATGTTTAACCAGGGCGTAGGCACCTACAGCAATGGTCCTGGCTCCTATAGTACAAGCGACTTCCAGACAGAGTGGTTCACAGCCGTCGATGATAACTTTGAGCCTTTAGAAGGTCAGTGCAAGGCTACTTTCCAGCTCTTTGCTTGTAAGAAAAAGACCTTCGGCTCAGGCTATAACGAGAATGCTGGACCCACGGTGCATGTCACCTTCGTCTATTCGCTCACAGGTGAATCGGATGCTATCCATACTGCTCTTGTCAGCAAGCAGCAGAACAACAAGTGCTACGACCTGCAGGGCCGTGAGCTGCAGGCTGTTCCTGAGCATGGCATCTATATCCAGAATGGTAAGAAATATGTGAAGTAAAAGTTGCTTCCACAAAACGAATATGGCCTCCTCTGAGCAATCTGGGGAGGCCATTGTTGTGTGTTATTTGCGCTGTTTTCGGGTCTTGCTGGCTTGTGGCGTCTTGGTGAGGTACATCAGGAGAGCATAGAAGGCAGCTCCTGTGAGCAGACCAGCCAAGGCATCGATGGCATAGTGGGCCTGGATGTAGACCGTAGACAGACAGAGCAGGACAAACAAGGGCAGCAAAATGAAGAACAGCCGCCGACTGCGCGAATGCCAACTCAGGAACATCAGCACGGTGCTGACACCCACATGACTGCTGGGGAAGGCTGCCGTGGGGCGTTCGCCTGCAGCCTTGGCATCTTCCACCAGATGGTAGAAGAATCCATCGGTATATCCTGGCGAGGGCAAACACTCCTGATGATGGTTGAAGTAGTCGCCCAGATTGGGGAATATGCCCTGCGCGATGTCCTCCAGTCCCACGGCCTGATAGTAGAACGTAGGACCTACCACAGGCAATGCCACGAAGATGATATAATAAATGAAGAACGTAGCCATGACGACAAAGGCTGCCCGCTGAAACTCTTCGTATCGGCAAAGGAAATAAAACACCACCACGGTGGCTATCATCGGATAGTAAGACGCATAGCCTAAGTCCATGAGTTCGCTGACGAAATGGCTGAGGGTCGAGGAACTTTCACCGAAGAGCTGCGAGAAATAGAGGGCAGGCTGAGAGCCAAAGAGCTGCTGTTCCCAGGTGGCAAAGATATGGTCGAGATTGGGAAACATGCGGTTGAGTTCGTAGGTGTCGGGATACCACCATGAGAGGAAAGCCATTTGCACAACGATTCGGGCCAGTCGGGTGAGTCGGCAGGGCATCATTCGATAGACGGCATAGAGCGCACCCGTAGTGAAAAGGATGCGCAGTCGGCCCCAGAGCATAGCTTCCGGATTCTGCACCTTGGTATAGCAGAACACGATGAGCAGGGTGGTGAGCACCAGGTATACCAGCATGGCCCATTCTGCCAGGAACAGGCCTTTGGTGGCTTTGGGTTCTATTTGAATGAAGCGAGATAGTTTCATGGAGTGGTAAGGGGTGAGTGGTGAGAGTCGGGGATTGCAAATCCCCTCCAGCTTGAGGGGTGAGATATTATAGCCAATGGTTGGCCTGATACCAGTTGATGGTGGCAGCCACGCCTACGTCGAGTTTCCATTGAGGCTGATAGCCTAACTCTTCGCGGGCTGGCTCGATGTCGCACCGCCAGTTGCGCTGCTTCAATATATGATACTTATCGTTGTTGAGTGCAGTGATGTGCCCGGTCAGTCGTCCGATGTATTCACCCATGAAGGTGGCGATGCGAAGCACCCATAAGGGAGCCTTGATGCGCAGGCAGAAAGGATGGCCCAACTCTTGGATGATCAGGTCGCTGAAGGCCCGCGAACTGTATACTTCTCCGTCGCTGAGGAAGTATTTGCGTCTGGGGGTACCATGATCCAGGGCGAGGAATACAGCCTGCACCACGTCGAGCACGTAGACGAACGTGATGTCCTGGCGCTGGAAGCCTACAGAGAAGTCTACATGTCCCTTGATGCTCTTCGCCATCATGAAGTAGTCGTGCTCGCGTGGACCATAGACGCCTGTTGGCCGAAGCACCACGTAGGGGAATCCTTCAGGCAGACTGTCTAACCACTCTTCAGCCTTGAGCTTGCTGCGTCCGTAGGCCGTGTTGGGCTGAGGCGTATCGAATTCGGATATTTCCAGATGAGGCGGCTCTTCATGAATGGGGCCGAAGATGCTCAGACTGCTCAGGTAGACAAACTTTCGGATAGGCATCTGCAACTGGCGAATGGCATTCACCAGGTTCTTTGTACCCTCTGTATTGATCTTTCGGAAATCGTCGCGATGGATGCTTTTGGTGACTCCTGCAGCATGCACTACATAGTCGAACTGATGTCCTTCGAGTTGGTGCGTGAGCTTTTCTTCAGAAGAAAGGTCCAGTTCAATGAAGTGAATGTCGGGACTGGTGAGATGTTGGCGCGAACTGCTCTTGCGTACAGCAGCCCATACCTCCATTTCCAGACGTAAGGCTTCCTCGACAATGAAGCTGCCGATGAAGCCCGAAGCGCCGGTAATCAGAATTTTGTTCATGATCTTAGAATTTATACTTATAGCCGATGCCGATGGCATGCAGGTTGGGGTCATCGTCGTGGCTATCGATGTAGCGATAGAAGGCGCCCAGCACATGCTGCTTCGTGATTTTCCAGTCGGCTCCAGCTGTATAGCGTATCTTCTGCAGTCCGCCTTTGCGGTTATACAGCTCGATGCTGGCATACGGGTCTACCTTGCATTTGGGTATATCGTATTCGGCTTGCAGTCGTGAACGAAGCACATGTTGTGCCTTGCCGTCTTTCACTTTGTCCTCCCACTCATCATCGTCCACATCATAGCGGTCGACGGTGGTCTCCGGTCGATAGGTGTATTGCCACCGTTCGCGTAGCGAGAATTCCAAGCGTCCAGCCTTGAACATACCTGTCACAGAAGCAAAGAGTCGATGCTTGGTACACCACCAGGCGGGAGTCCATTTGTTGATGTCCACGCCATTGTCTTTCCATGTGGTCTCATCGTCGTTGAGCACCCGCATGAACTTATAGCCCGCATCCACCTTCAGCCACTTCAGGGGCTTATAGGTGGCCGATGCCGACAGCGTCCAGCGGTCGGTGGAACCCAGGTTTTCGCGCAGGCGATATTCAGCTTCGGCCGACAGGCTCCACTGCTTGTTGAATTTCTTTTGCACCTCAGCGCTGGTCCAAAGACCTGTGTCGGTGTCGTCTTGTGCCAGGGCAGGCAGGGCGAGTGCCATCGCCATCAGGGCCAGAATCAGTTGTTTCATTGTCTTGTCTCCTTACTTTATATTATGTCAATGTGGGTTTTGGCATTTTCACCAGCCCGTCGGTGGTGTTGCTTTGCTGGTGCTTGTCTTCGTAGAACACCTTCAGCATGGCTGTGTCGCGCAGGAAGTCGATGCCGCCTACTTCTATTTTCTTGATGCGCAAGCCCAGTCGCTCCTCCAGGTCGGCTTTCAGTTGTTCCTCGCATTCAGGCTTTACCAGTTCGATGCGGTCGTATTGCACCAGTTTCACGGGTTGTATGCGCAGGCATTTCTCGCAAATGGCAATGGCTGCCACCACAATCAGGTTGGTAGTCATCAGTTCCAAGAGCGATAGGGTAGAGCCCAGCGCGTTGACCACCGACAGCGAGATGAGTACAAAGAGATAGGTCATCTCGCGTACAGGCATGGTGTCCGTTCGGTAGCGCATGATGGAGAAGATGCCAAACAAGCCGATACCGATGCCGATGCCCGTCTTGCCCTTCATGTCCTCGAGCACGAAAATCATGAAGAACACCAAGAAGAAGATGGCGATGGCGATGAGCATGAACGTGAAATAGAAGTCGCGTCGGCGGCTCTTCGTATAGTAGAGTCGGTCGATGATGAACCAGTTGACGACCACAGATATCAGGAATCTCAACAGCATGTTGGCGAAGTCAGCAGAAAATGATAATCCGAGTAGTTCCATGATTGTTCCTTTTTAATATGATAATTCTCTATTTTTTAATTCTCTAATTTTTTAATTCTTCAATTCTTCAACAGTCTTTCCACATCGTGGAGCTTGGGTTTGAAGAGGTTCACCTGCAAAGCGGGGTTGGTCAGAGCCGATCCCATGCAGTATTTGCTGAATCCGTGAGGATGTATATGCAGTTGGCGCAGCATGTTCAGGATGGGCGAATGGCTCAGTCCGTCGCGCTTCAGTTCGATAATCACCAGCGGATCCATCTCGCGTTGCAGTCCGCTCACCAAGTGATGAAAGTGCAGTTCCGTGTCGATGGTGAGTCGTTCTGTGCGCTGCCGATTGACCAGCGTAATCCGCCTGAACGAGTTCTCGAGTGCCGGTTGCAGGCTCTCTGCGTCGTATCGGAGCGTCCTCCTGAGAAAGTCAGTCTGCTCTTCGCCTATGTTCATGTCGCTCACGGCGATGCGTTTCTTCTTGGTTCGTCCGTGGTTGTTCTTGGTCTTCACCTCTAAGAAGTGCAGGTCCGAGCTGACATACGAGCGGAAGCGCATCTTTTGGCGGTTGGCGTGTCCATGCTGGTGCACGTAGAACATGTCGTAGTCTGTTGTGTCGTAGTAGGTGGTACGGTAGAGCATGTTGCGCTCCCCGTCGATTTCCTGAATCATGTATTCCTGACGGGCCATTTGCAACAGTTGGCAGAGCATGGGTCGTGTGGTGATGAACTTCGTGTCAATCCGGTTCATCAGTCTGATGCCGCTCATTTCTTCGAGTGATATGGGGTTGAACGACGTTATGATCTGTTGCATACTGTCCATTGACGAGAGTTAAAAGTAGGAGTCCAAAAAACAAACTCGAAAATTAAATGAAACATAATGAGTGAGAAGACAATGTATGAGTTCATCTCTCAGACTCCTTTGGTGTTATCGTTCCTAATCACAATCTTTGGCGCAAAGTTAATTGCTTTTCACGACTGTGACAAAATTATTCAGCGTATCACGTTATTTTTTCAGTTAATTGCCTTATTTTCTGTTGTCTTTCGAGACTGAACGTGCGGCTGTGGCGGTCGATAAACTGGTAGAGCATCATGGCTCTGTCTACGAGCATCTGCCTCATAGGGCCAGTCTTCAGTTCTGTTTCAGCATTGTAGAGCTCGGCCAGCATCTCCATGCGGTAGAGTCGTTCCTCTTCGGGCCACTGGGCAAAGGATTCCATCACCTCGTCCATCGTGGCGGTGTGGTAGAACACGTGGTCGCCCAGGTAGGTGTCGTAGAGCTTCAGGATGTTGTCTTCCCTCTTCTCAATGTCTTTCTGCCGGCTTACATACAGTTGCAGGGCTTCCATGAATTCGCGTATGAGCCGCAGGATGTAGTCTTGTTGGAGCATATTTCAGGAGTTTCAGGAGTTTCAGGAGTCACAGGTGGAAGGCCTCTTGGGTCATCCAGATGCCGATGGTCTTGGCCCGCAGATAGTTCTCACTCATATACATCAGTCCGCCGTAGGGGTTCTCACTTCCCCATGAGTTCTTGCAGATGAAGTATTTCTTGCCTTTCGGCGAATGGGCAATGCCCACGATTTCCATGCAGTGGTCGTCGGTTGTGGTGAACCGCTCAAACTCATATTGCCGTTTGTCCTGAGTCACGTATTCTTTCTCGTTTACCAGTCGGGCAATGCCCTTGGCAAAGGAAAACAGCATTTCGCTGGTGTCGCCTTCCCAGCATACGGGATGCCCATGCCGCAATGCCTTCTCTATATGGGTCATGAGCGTGTCTATGGGCAGGTTCAGAAACTGATAGCGCCCGTGGTTATCGGGAACCTCCAGGGCGAAACGCTCGCCGAAGGGGTGGTGGGTGAAGCTGGTCAGTGCCACATACTCATCGTCGCGGCATACGCTTCGCGCAAATTCCTGTGGCGAATATTCGGCTCCATACATGAACACGTAGTTCAGCTCGGGGCGTATCTCGCTGTCGAGCAGTCGTTTCACGTTCTTCCGAAGCCGTTTCACGCCGCTGCGCTTGCTGATGGAAGCCTTGGCGGTCTCTTCTATTTTGCGCACCAGCACATTATAGTTGACGTCCGACTTATACGAGTCGAACTGGCAGATGCCACCACTCATGAGCAGGTCGATGAGCTGCGAGCACACGCCACGCATCACGATAGGCTTTCTTCCGTCCGACAGGTAATACTGTTCGGCCTGCTGTTCCAGCATCTGGCGAGCCACGAAGTGGGGCGACAAGTTCACCGAGTCGCCACGCATCAGGTGCTCGCTCTCGATGGTGGCCAGCATGGCATACATCCAGCAAAGCGAACTCTGCCCCTGGTCTTTCACCGGGGTGTACTTCACGATGCATTCCGTCGTGGGCGGGGTGAGCATCGTCTGCTCGCTCTCCTTCTTCTGTTTGCAGCCAGTGAGCATCAGCAAGAGCATGGCTGCCAGCATGGTATACCTCATCAGCCTGTCTTTTTAAAAAAAGTGGAACTACCTACCAAACCATGGCGAGTAGTTCCGAAAAAATTATGAAACGATGAAACGATGTTACTTTCTATTCAATCTATACCTTAAACTATTATATATCTTTATAGCTTGTTGATGTGCAAGGCGAGCTTCGACTTCAGGTTTGAAGCCTTGTTCTTATGGATGATGTTCGTCTTGGCCAGCTTGTCCAGCATCTTCTGAACCACCGGGTACATCTTCATTGCTTCTTCTTTGTCTGTCACTGCACGCAGCTTACGAACGGCATTACGCATGGTCTTGGCGTAATATCTGTTGTGGAGAGTTCTCGTCTTCGTCTGACGGATTCTCTTCTCTGATGATTTGTGATTTGCCATTTTTCTATTCTAAATCTTTAATCTTTTAACTTTTCCGTTTCCAAAGTAGCCTTCGCTTGTCTGGCGAGGGGTAGTCCCTAGGAGAGTCGAACTCCTCTTTAGAGAATGAAAATCTCTCGTCCTAACCGATAGACGAAGGGACCTTTTAACCAACTTTCTCGGCCGTAGCCTTCAAAAGTGGGTGCAAAGGTACGGTGTTTTTTTTAATCCTGCAAATTTTCTTCAAGAAATTTTCATTAAATCACGAATTTTGTATAATTTTGTACCCAAAAACGGGGTTATGTTGGTAAAAACCAAAGCCATTGTGCTTCACACTTTGCGATATGGAGAGCAGAAAATCATTGTCAGTCTGCTCACCGAAACCGAGGGCCGTCTGTCGTTGGTGGCTCGCATTCCCACCACGCAGCGAGGCAAACTCAAGAAGCAGCTCTTCCAGCCGCTCAACATCATCGAGGCGGAAGTGGACTTACGCCCCAAGGCCGACCTCCATCATTTCCGCGATGTGCGCCTGCTGGCTCCCTATTCCTCCATTCCCTTCCATCCGGAGAAGTTGGCCATTGCGCTCTTCCTGGCTGAATTTATATATTATGGTACGCGCGGGGAGACGCTCAACCCCAATCTCTACCAATATATCGAGAACAGTCTGCGCTGGCTCGATGCCTGTGAGTCGTCGATAGCCAACTTCCATCTGGTGTTCATGATGCGGATGAGCCGCTTCATCGGCTTCTACCCCAACACCGACGACTATCGCGAAGGCGACTTCTTCGACCTCCGTATGGCCAGTTTCACCCATACGGCTCCTGGACATCCCGACTTCCTCAACCCGATGGAGGCTTCGCACATCTCCACGCTCATGCGCATGAACTACGAAACGATGCACCTCTTCCGCATGTCGCACCACGACCGCAACCGCATCGCGCAGATCCTGATTGACTACTACCGGCTCCATGTGAGCGGTTTCCCGGAGCTGCAGTCGATGGCTGTGGTGCAGGAGCTATGGCGTTAGCTTGGCTATCAGGATGCTCAGTTCGAAGAGCAACCACATGGGTAGCGACACGATGAGCAGGGTGAAGACATCCTGTGTGGGGGTGATGATGGCGGCCACCACCAGTATCAGCACGATGGCATGTTTGCGATAGCGACTCATGATTGCGGGGGTGAGGATGCCGGCGCGGGCCAATAGCCAGCACACCACGGGAATCTCGAACACCAAGGCCAGACTCAGGCTCAGCGATAGCAGGGTGCCGATGTACGACTCCACGGAGATGAGGTTCTGCAGTTCCGGACTCACCTGATAGGTTCCCAGAAAGCGGAAGGTCAGGGGGAACACGATGAAATAGCTGAACAGCAGGCCCACGACAAACATCAGCGTGCCGGAGAACACGCCGCGATAGAGCAGTCGGCGCTCGTGGTCGTAGAGTGCAGGAAGGACAAACAGGAGCAGCTGCCACAGGGCGAAAGGTGTGGCACAGAGAAAGCCCACGAAGAAGGAAGCCTTCAGGTGGAGCATGAACTGGCGCGACAGGCCTGTGTTGATGAGCTGAACGCCAAAGGGTTCCAGTCCGTCGCCGCCCAGCAGTCGGTTCAGCCGCTCTATCCATCGGTAGGTGATGAACCCCGAATCCTTGGGTGCCATCACGATGGCGAACACCTCATCCTTGAAAAAAAAGGCCACGACAGAGAGCAGCACCCACACCACTAAGATGCGGATGATGTAGGCACGCAGCACGTCGAGATGATCCCAGAAAGTCATTTCTCTTCCTCGTCCTTCATTCCGTCCTTGAAGCTCTTCACCCCTTTCCCCAAGCCTTTCATCAGCTCAGGAATCTTCTTGCCGCCGAAGAACAGCAGCACCACCAGGGCGATGAGCAGTATTTCCTGTGTTCCAATTCCAAACATCTTTTCCTTTTATTTACGGTTTTCTTTTGCAAAGGTACAAATAAGCGAGAACAATACAAAATGAAAATCGAAATTTTTCATTTTTATTGTCGAGCGAGCGTACTTTCGGCGTCAGGTTTTTCCATTAAGTAGTCGTAAAAAATAAGTTGGTACGTTTTGTTCTTGGCTGAGTAGGAGGCGACGTGTCCTCACGTCGCACCCGGCACTGGTGTCACGTGAGGACACGTGACCTCCTACATTGTACCAACTTATTTTTTGCACATTCCTAATCATCATGAATTGATTCGTTAATTATCATAATTTCTGGGACTCGCCTGCGCTTGCAAAGCAAGAATTTCTGGTAATTTCTTTCTCGTGATTATTATTAGAATAGCCCTGAATGATTTCAAGTAATGCTTGGTTTAACGCTGAATTTATGTGAATATAAATGTTTAGTAGATAGATATATCTCAAAAACGCCCTTTTGTTTAATTTTCTATTACCAAATATTTCAAATTCGGACAAACCTGCACGAGATGCAGATAAGCTATTGATGTACAGATGGTTAAGTGCATGAAGGTTTGTTTTAAACCTGCACAAACCTACACAAACCTGCACTCATCTGGTTTTTGTGTTGTCTTCCACTAATCTATGTGACGCATTTAGACTATCTAAATGACGTGTTTAGACTACCTAAGTGACGTGTTTACGCTATCTAAATGACGTGTTTAGATTATCCCTTTCCTATAGTAATCGCCTGCGGCGAGAAGGTTTAGCTCGACGGCCGAAGGGGAAGTCAAATTCTACAAAATCTATTCAAAATCTTTCAGTAGTCGTAAAAAAATAAGTTGGTACGTTTTGTTCTTGGCTGAGTAGGAGGCGACGTGTCCTCACGTTGCAACCGGCACTGGTGTCACGTGAGGACACGTGACCTCCTACATTGTACCAACTTATTTTTTTGCACATTCCTCAAGGTATATTCTACCAATAGCTATTAGAAAGAAATTAGTACCAGAAATTATGATAATTAATGGGTAAATTTATGACAATTAATGGATAAATTCATGATAATTAATGGATAGAATTATTCTAATTATGCTAATTTCTTTCCAAAAAGACATTGCATTCTAATATCTTTTCCGAAAGACATAGCCGGAGACTATTAATTTAGGAATTAATAATAAAAAAGCGCATAAAAAACGGAAATCGTTTTGTGGTTTCTTTTTTTATGCCTACCTTTGCAGCGCAATTCCGCATCAAGCGGAGTCTGCACCTTAACTTATTTGCTCATTTCTCTGCCGAATCACCACCTCGAAAGAAGAACAAGAGCAATCAACTCAATACACCGGAGACGCGCAACCCGCGCGGACTTCTCCATATGGTGTATTGGGGCTTGTGGTGAGCCTGGCAGAGAATATGGCAGGTTCGCGCTTTTTCTATGCCCAGAAGTTAGTGCCGTCTGTCCATCCACGATTGACTGATATTATTAACTTTTAATTGATCAATTTATTTATGTACAAACAATTACGATTTTTAACCACCATGCTGCTATTGGCAGTATGCTGTGGAATGTGGGCACAAACAACATATAAGCTCACGCAAGTTACATCTGTTGAAGCAGATAGTAGATATGTTTTGGTTCAGGATGGACATGCTCTTACTACTGTAAGTTCAAAAGCAATTCAATCAACTGACACTTATTCAACAACAGGCTTGACTGGTTCTGAATCTTATATCTGGACGCTATCTGGAGGTACAAATGGATTTTACATGGAGATGAGTGATGGAAATTATTTAGGAAACTCGTCTAAAAAAACAGATATGACTTCACAAACATCAAAGTCAACCGTTTGGGAATTTGCTGTTCAGACAAATGGAACTTTCAAAATATCAAACCCCAATAATTCAGATCGTTTTATTGGAAATAACGGTAGTAATGCATATAAAGCTTATGCTACTGGCGGAGAAGATGCTTATCCATGGGAATTCAATGTTTACAAACTTGAGGAAGAGGGTGATGTTTCCCCTCTTGCATCTATTGCTATCTCAGGCACATACCCCACCACCTTTAGAGTCGGTGATGCCTTTAGTCATGAGGGTATGATTGTTACGGCAACATACGAGGATGCTACGACAAATGATGTGACGGCAAGTGCTACATTCAGTGGCTACGATATGTCTACTACAGGCTCCCAGACCGTTACTGTGAGCTATACTGAAGGCGAAGTGACGAAAACTGCAACTTATGCTATTACGGTGGAAGCTATTCCTACACACACCGCAACATTCAGTGTAGACGGACAGACTACAACAGAAGATTTCGAGGAAGGTGCAGATATTGAATTCCCGGATGTGAATAACCCCGAAGGTTACACCTTCATGGGATGGACAACCAATGAGATTGCAACTCCTCAAGAAAATGCTCCTACTATCGTTACTGGGGCTACAATGGGTGAAGCTAACGTAACCTTCTATGCCGTGTTTGCCAAAGAAACTGAAAGTATAGCCGACATCACCAAAACATACGGATTTGAGACGGAATCTGATACAGATTGGACCATCGATGGTCCTGTAAGAACAGAAGGAGAGGGAAACACTGGAAGCTATGCTGGTAAAATTAGCACTAACAACACGTATGTCACCTTCAACAATAAAGTGAAGGTAAAGGAATTCTCATTTGCATTCAAGAGAACATCGAATAATACCAATTACAATGTTATTATCGAGACATCTACAGATAATTCAGAGTGGACTGCTGCAGAGACATATGCAATGAGTGACTTTAGTAATGGTTCATATACGACTAAGACGAAGAGTTTTGATGGTAACACTGAATTATTTGTTCGCTTCCACTGTAATAATACTACAGCTATACGCTATGTTGATGACGTGACAATTACGTATTCAGCCGCCACAACCACCTATTCTGGTTACTGCACCACCATCCCGACGCCCACAATCACTGTTGAAAATGCTACGGTTAGTGTAGATGCTGCTGAACATGAAGGAACTATGGCAATATCCATTGAGAATATGACTATCACGTCAACTGAAGATTTGGGTATACAGTTCTACGATGCTGAAGGTGCAGAACTTTCTTCAAATAATGAACCCGATTGGATTGAGGTTCTCGTGGCCGCACAAGACCCGAATGTAGGTGAAGGCTATGTGGTGTCATACTATATGGTCGAGAACGATGGCGCAGAACGCACAGCTTACTGTAAGGTATTTGCTATGGGCGGTGATGATTTTGTTTACTCGAACCTTATCACCATCACGCAGGAAGCTGCTCCAACGGCTACAATCACCATCAGCTCGAACTGTACGGATGGTACGTTGTGCTACGGCACTTATAGCAACGATATGGCGTTCATCGTGCCAGCTGACCTTGACGTTTACGAAGTGAATGCCGAAGGTGGCGAACTCTTGAAGGAGAAGTATTCAACAGGTGATATTGTTCCTGCACATACGGGTGTGCTGGTAGCAGCCCTTGAAGGCGGCAACTATCCTATCACGCTGTCGTATGCAGCAGGTACTTCCAAGCTGGTCAACGATAACATGCTTCGCGCTGCAGGCAACAGTGGCATCACTGCCTCTGCAATGGCCGAGAATGATCCTGACTGCCTGTACTACCGTCTGACTATGCACAACGGCACAACAATCGGTTTCTGGTGGGGTGCTGAGGATGGCGCTGCCTTCGCTTCTGGTGCCAACAAGGCTTACCTTGCTGTTCCTGAGACACAAGCCAAGAACATGGGCTTCGAGTTCGGTCAGGATGGCGATGCCACAGAGATTATCCTGAATGCCCTCTCTGAGAAGAACGATGCTCCTGCTTACAACATGCAGGGTCAGCGCGTAGCTGACGGCTACAAGGGCATCGTGATTAAGAACGGCAAGAAATTCATGGTGAAATAAAGATCAATAATTTATGAAGAATTCGTGGATAATTATGATAATTAATGTTTCAAACGCGAATGATTCATAAGGATATGTTGCAGTAAAATGAATTAACGTTTAAAGAATAGGAACAATGAAAAAAACATATATGAAGCCAGAAATGGCACAAGATATTGTCAACGTGGAGCACACCATCATGGCGGCTTCTGGTGGTGTGCAGGATGGTGATCAGGTAGGAAATGATTACAATTCTGATGATGTCACATACGGTGACTCCAACGGCTCCCTCTGGGACGACGAAGACTAAGTGTTTAGAATTTTTGTTCACAGGTGGAACAACCGCAATAAACTGTGTGGGCCTCTACGATGCCGTGAGGCGGCTGGCCCGTGTACATGATTTTGGTCAATACTTCGGTATTGTCAAATTAGGTAAAAGTTAAAAATGAATTCTGCCCCTTGTGACCGTGAGGTTGCGAGGGGCTTTTCTGCTTTTTACATTCAGAAAAACGTAAGCACTCGAAGAAGTACACCCCCTCCAAAAGTGACAGCGGCAATGTTAGTAC
>ERZ842401.1083-NODE-1083-length-39884-cov-5.993246_pt1 | contig 39884 bp, 31 predicted proteins | sample MGYA00521270_ERZ842401 | MGnify/ENA primary metagenome ERZ842401 (study PRJEB31892, sample SAMEA3878208) | bioreactor metagenome | biome: Moose rumen | place: Sweden | collected 2011-10 | study: EMG produced TPA metagenomics assembly of the PRJEB12797 data set...
TATAAGAAGAACTGGAATTTTCAGGGTTGCATTACTGTTAAGTTGTCAAAGTGCTTTGAGCGCTTCTATTTAGTAGCTTTAGAAGCTCTCTTGTCTTGGCTTGTTCGCCGCAACGTGTTATATCTTAACTCGTTGTCGCATTCTTGTCAAGAACTTTTTTATAATCTTTTTTTGCTGCCATTTCGTCGCTCTACCGATGCTCTCGCTCATTGGAACAACTCAATTACTTGCGCAGCGAAAATGATTATATCTTGATACTGACATATTGTCAATATCTTTTTTCGATTTTCTTTATTTTCCTTCATATGTACTATATAGCATATAAAAAAGGACAAAAAAAGAATCTTGTTAACTTCTCAAGATTCTCTTTAAGCAAAAGCTTTAATCGAAAACGGAGAAAGCGGGATTTGAACCCGCGCACCGGTCGCCCGGTCTACACCCTTAGCAGGGGCGCCTCTTCAGCCACTTGAGTATTTCTCCACATGTCTGAATTACCACACTACCAAACGGTATAAATATTTGGTTCAACATCACTTCAGAAGCCGATCATACTACCTCGTATATCGAAGTACTTCCTCTGCGACGCATCATTTATTATACAGATGACCTTTTATGTTTGTCAATCACTTTCGGCATTATTTCTCAAAAACTTTTATTAGGCATTACTATTCATGATTGACTCAAGCTTCCCGCAAAGGAAATGGTGTCCGCCACCCAAAACAGTTTTGAATTCTTAAACTCAAACTTCGCACTTGCACAAAAGCAAAGGGGGGTGGCGTCAGTCTAGCAAGTGCGAAGTTTGAGTTCTTAAAATTTTGAAATATCAACAACCACGACTTGGCTCGTAAAGGTTATTTCCCTTGCTGTCTATAACAACTATACATGGGAATTTTTCTACATATAGTTCTCTAATAGCTTCCGTGCCCAGATCATCATACGCTATTACCTTGGATGATGTTATGGTTTTTGATAACAACGCTCCAGCACCTCCAATCGCCGCAAAATACACAGCACCATTTCTAACAATAGCATCCTGTACCTCTTTAGACCTTTTTCCCTTACCTATCATTCCTTTAAGTCCAAGATCAAGTAACTTTGGTGCATACTTATCCATTCTGCTGGCTGTTGTGGGCCCGGCGGATCCTATCGGTCTTCCATCTCTTGCAGGGGAAGGTCCCATATAATATATTATATTGTCTTTTAAATCGATTGGGAGCTTTTCCCCTTTTGAAAGGGCTTCATGCATGCGTTTATGAGCCGCATCTCTTGCAGTATATATTGTACCGGTAATATAAATCATATCGCCGGATTTCAGCATATCTACAACCTCTTTTTTTAGTGGGGCATTTATATGATATTCCATTTGAATCCTCGAAATATTTTATCTGCGCGCTAACTCATTCGTCTTTCAATTTACAAAGAATATGAATCTATGTACTTTGATAGATTATAAAATTCTTTTTATATGCCGGTTTACGTGACAGCAAATATTAACAGCTACAGGCAAGCCTGCTATATGTGTCGCATATGTATTAATGTTTACAGCAAGGGCTGTTGTAGAGCCTCCAAGGCCTGCCGGTCCTATTCCTGATGCATTTATGCGTTTAAGAACTTCTTCTTCCATATCTCTTATGTAAGGTATTTTAGAATGACTTCCCGCCTCTCTTGTAAGAGCCTTTTTGGCCATAATAGCGCACTTTTCAAAGGTTCCACCTATTCCAACTCCGACAACCATTGGAGGACACGCATTGGGTCCTGCTTCAAGCACTGTTTTTATAATTGCATTTTTTATGCCTTCTTCACCGTCAGATGGTTTGAGCATATAAACTTTGCTCATATTCTCACTCCCAAAGCCTTTGGGCGCGCATATAATCTCGAGCTTATCACCGGGAACTATTTCATAATGGATAACCGCAGGGGTATTATCACCTGTATTCTTCCTCGTAATAGGATCATCTACTACAGATTTTCTAAGATAACCTTCTATGTAGCCTTGCCTGACGCCTTCATTAATGGCATCTGTTATATCTCCGCCGACAAAATGCAACTCCTGCCCGACCTTTACAAAAACAACTGCCATTCCTGTATCCTGACAAATCGGTATCTTATCTTTATCTGCAATTTCAAGATTTTGCTCAAGCTGTGATAATATGTTTCTTCCAAGCTCTGACTTTTCTGATTTTGTACTATTTTTCAGAAGCTCAACCATATCTGGCGAAAGATGATAATTGGCATCTATTACCATTTCTTTTACAGCTAACGTTATTTCCTTTACATCAAGTTCACGCATGGCATCCTCTGTAAATTAAAATTTAAGCGCTTTGCAGATATCTCTGAGCTTATCATCTTCAGGCTCAGTTGGCTTCCATCCTATAGTCTGACCATCATTGTTATAACGTGGAATTACATGAAGGTGAAAATGGTCAACAGTCTGACCTGCTGCAGAGCCATTGTTCTGAACTAAATTTACTCCATCGCACTCAAGCACGCTTCTAAGCCTTTCGGCAACCTTTTTGGCCAAAATCATAGCTTCCCCAAGCGTCTTATCTGGTGTTTCGAATATGTTCTGATGATGATCCTTAGGCAAAATAAGCGCATGTCCCAAATTAGCCGGACCATTATCCAGAATCACATTAAAATCTTCATCTTCATAGATTGAATTGGTAGGAATATCACCGTTTGCCAGTTTGCAAAAAATACAATTATCGTTCTTCATACATAATCTCCTTTGTCTTGTATATCATTATATCCATGTGTACTGTTAAATATCCATGGCTTTGACTCTTTTGCCAAGGAGTAAAACAATTATCGAGCAGACAATTATCCCTATAACAAGGCCGCCTATGTGCGCTGAATTATTAATCCCTTGTTCAGATAATCCTGCCAAAACCATAAATACTACAACAAAAAGGCCTCTATAAAGAAGATTCCCCGCGGGGCGCCCCTCTTTTTGGGCCTTTATTCTCTCATTTATCGATAGGACTAATATTGCACCTACAAGGCCGTATACTCCTCCACTTGCCCCAAGAGAATACCTGTCGATATTTGCAATGTTTTCGTAGAGCATTGATAATGCATTGCCTCCAACTCCCGACAGAACATATATGAAAAAAAAACCAAGGTGTCCAACACTTATCTCAACAAGTCCTCCAAGGAAAAACAATCCAAGCATATTAGATAAAAGATGTGAAATATCCGCATGAAGAAATGTTGCAGATAGAAGCCTGTACCACTCACCCTCATTGTAAACATTATCCGTAATAAGAGCTCCACTGTATGTAAGAGCACTTCCAAATATCATCTGGCAGGCATAAAAAATTACATTTGTGATGACAAGTACTATCATAACAAAAGCGCCCAGATATCTTCCATAAAAATTGCTATACCACTGCTGATCATACTTAGCCATAAATTACTTTTGTCACTCTCCTGCCCCAAAATCAAAAATTTGATCCAAGCCGCGAAGTAGTTTGAAATCCCCTTTCATTTTCACGTTACCTGCCATGAACGCTCTTTGAAACGTCATGTGTCCGCCAACTATCTGATCAAGAGAATCCTGCGTCATCATAAGCGCAACATCTATATTTCCATTCTCCGCTACTATCGTCTGTGCCAAAAGTTCTGTTCCTACTTTTAATAATATAGGCTTTATTTTAGGCCTGTCTGTAACTGTTATAGCATACGTGCCTTTTATCTGAATATCAGGTTTGAAATGTTGTTCAAAAACTCTTATGTATTCTTCCGCACTTAAGGTGCGCTCATCATTTTTCAATTTATCGCGGAAAAGAGAAGATAATTCTTGTATATCTGCCTTCTGAGTCTGAACATATCTGTCATCAGAAACATATCTGGACAACTGTTCCGACTCCTGGGGCGTAAGATCAACACTCTTTGTAAGAGAGACTTTCTGCTTTACCACCTGGTTACTTGCAGGAAGTGCCGGAATTTTCTGAGAAATCGTTCTGTAGAAATTCTCAGCCTTTTTTTCTATAAGGCGAATATAATCTTGATTACTGTCAAATAGCGAGGTATCTGCAATATAACCGCATACGCCGTCACAGGGAAGACCGCCGAGTATTTCCCAAGCAGTTTCAAGGCCTGTAACTCCATCACGCTCGCCATAAGTTGTAGACATAACAACAGGCATCATATATATGTGGCTAATTCTATCCTTGTCCCCATAAAGCCAACAGGCATCAAGGAACTCAAGCAAATATCCACCAATGCCATACCACTCTACCGTAGAAGCCAAAACAATACCATCCGCATCTTTAAGTGTATTAGGAAGAGCTGTTATACCACTCTTATTATCGAACAGATTAAATTGTCTAACTTCAACATTGAGCTCTTTAAAAACATCCGTCATCTTATTAATCACGTATAAAGACGGATCATCAACTATGCCTCGGCCTCCGTAGTAAATATTGATTTTCATGTGTGATGTGCTCCTCCGGAATATAAGAACTACGATGCTTATAGTGTGCTAAACAGCTCCATGCTACTGCAATGGAGCTGTTATATCCCTACACATACTTTAGTATACCACATTTACCTGTAATCAAAAACAATATCAGACAGTTTGACCTCATCTCCCGGAACAATTCTAACAGGGCTCTGTGCCTTGAGCCTGTAGCCATTGTGATAAGTTCCGTTTGTAGAACCAAGATCCTTTATATACAGCTCACCATTCTCCTCATATAAACGTGCGTGCATTCTGCTTATCGTTTTATCCGGTATCACAAAATCTACGCAACCCTCCATTTTGCCAATCGTAAGAGGAAGCTTATCTGTACCTATCTGTATGCAGTTATCTCTTCCTCTGCTATAGAACCGCCCACCTGATCTTCTTGGCAACTCACTTAGAACTGTTGTTCCTTCATATTCAGACTTAGATGTTACTCTAGCGTTATTTGGATTTTTCTTTAATGCGAACATTTGAAGATTTGGCATCAAAACAGCTGACGCCTCTTGACCAAATGCTTTCTCATCCGATTTTCTAAACAACGGATTTGAAGGATCAAAATTCTTCTCAAGGCCATTCTCAAAATCATAGTCTATATCGAAATCATCTTCCTTGTGAGACTTTATTGCTTTTTTCTTCTTCTCAGATTCCTTTTTCTTCTTAATGATAGACATTTCTGATTTGATATTGTCATCAATCTCCTTCATTTCAAATGCTTTTTTCTTTGATGAAGCAATAATTAATACCAAAATTCCTGCAATAAAGGTAACCGCTATTATAGATAGGGAAATAATATTTTCTCTTGCCGTAAGTTCATAATAATATCGTATTACAATGCCAATTGCACCAATTAATATCGAAAGAATCGAAAAAATATAGTAACCTTTCATATCAAACTTCGTATCAGCTTTCTTCTTACTGCTTCCACTTATGGATTGGTCTTCTTCATCATCTTCATAATCCTCGTAGAAATCCGGACGAATAGGGCTTTGCAATGTGTTGTTATCATTAATATCAAAAAAGTTCTGTTGCTCTTGTGTATTATTGTCTATAATTTTATCATTTTCTGTCATCTTGCTTTTCATCATTCCGGCAATAACAGAAAGGTTATAACCATTTTCCTCTACAAGTGAGCAGAATTCATATGCAGCATTAACTGCCTTTTCATCATTATGATCAACCTTATCAGTAAGCTCTATAGCAAAAGTTTCGATATCTTCTCTATTATCTCCGGGAAGACATAAGAAGCGATAATGTCCATCCGAAAGATTTATCATTACAGTATCCATCGTCATAACAAGGCTGTCCTCATCCAGAAGGTATTCTGACATATCTAGACAGGTCTTTTCCAAATCAGCAAAAAAGTCAATAAGCTGCGCCGCACTCATTCCTCTGCTCGCAAATCTGTCATTCATACTCCTTTGTCCATCCGCCTCATAATAAAGGAAAGAATCAGAGTTGATTCTTCTTAGACTGCAGGACATAAGCCCCGTAGTTTTCTGACTTTCCAGCATTTTGTATCTGTAATCATCTGTATTCTTATCACCAAGATCCATAACTATATAGTTATGTGACAGATCTCTTTCGTAACGGATATTATATTTCATACCTATTTTCTCCTCTTTTCTTATATATATGAATGAGTCAGTACACTTGATTTCTAAAAAGAAGTAAAATCATTCACCAGATCATAAACTCTTGTAAAAAGTCTCACCCTTTTAGCAGGCCTTGTATAGCTTGCCTTCCAGGAAATTGACGACGCCCATTTACCCTGAGGGTTAATGCTATAATAGCTTGTTCCGGCGTGATAAGTTTCCATAGATAATGTTACTTCTACCGTGCTAAGTAGCCAGCTGCTAGACGTTTGTACTGTTGGCGTTGGACTTCCGAAATACCAGGACCCAAACTGAAAATCACTGTTTTCAAGTGCATATTCTTCAGGATTATCATCATCTATTATTGCTCCCCTTAAAGATAGTAGATATGCATCCTGCGACATTATGGTTCTGTCGTACATCATAAATCCCCAATGAACCACAAGTACTATTACAAGGAGTATTATTGGAAAAATCAGTGATAGTTCCACTGTCAAATATGCGTTTTTGTATTTCTTTTTAATTACGGCTTTATCGCCATCTGATTCTTGTTGCCTTTGGGCCTTTTTACAAAAAAATTTACATTCCTTGATAAAATCATATACTGCATAGCACACAAACTGCCCCCATTCCCGCTGTAAGAAAAGGCAAAAACGGAAGAGATGTTTTCTTCCCGGCCTTTTTGAATATCAAAAGCGCTATAGAAAAAAGTGCTGATATCACAAACGCAGCGCACAAACCTATCAAGACGTTGATAAGCCCAAAAACTGGACCTATGAATAAAATCATGAGACCATCTCCATATCCAATCTGCTCTTTGGTAAGGTATGAAAGGGCAAGAAAGAAAGCCCCAGGCAAAAGAGAATAGATTTCCGAATAAATTGTAGTATTAAAGAAAAGCTGACAGATTCCGCAGATAAGTGAGATTGTTCCTGCTATTATAAGAATCGGAAGAGACACAGTCTTATTTCTGATATCGTAAACTGCCGATATAATTAGTATCAACATCATTAGTATTATAAAAATCATTTTAACCTCATATCCATCCTGCAAGGATAAATTTAAACTCTGTATTGGAAGGGGCTTTAAGCACCAATTCAAGAACCACCGGAACATTTCGAACAAGGTCCATATCCTCGCTCTTTGGCCGCATCAAGCGTAATTGTATTTATGTCACGTGAAAGTTGATGACAATCAGGGCTTGAGTGATACCTGGTTCCATAATCTGTATAATATACACTTCCCGAATTTCCACCACCGCACGATTTGCATGGATAGTACTTAGCTCCGGCTTTATTCCTTTGGTTACCTATATCCTGATAATTACAATCATTAATTCCTCTTGTCAGATGAGTACATCCTTTATCTATGTGATAAACCCGTCCTGCTCTTTTTGAGACATACACTTCCTGGGTTTCTTCTTCATCCTCTTTTTCATCTTCTGAAGATGCAATTGCAAATCCCGACCAGTCATGACCGTAATATCTGGCCTCCATATTGATATTTCCAAGGCCAAAGCAACTAAAAAATGGATGTGTACTGTAAACAGCTTCAAGACCAACTTCGCCTTCTTTAGTTAAATTCAAAGGCACTATCAGAATTTCACCATCAAGCACTTTGGTTTCAAGTATGCCGGAAGGGCTAAGGTAATCCTGAACCATAAAATATATAAGCGCCGAGTCAAAGACGTTCCTTCCCACTGTTGCATATGTATCAGGTATATCTGCAAGGTCATTTAATAATGTCTGACTTTCATCTGCATTTGAAAGAACATCTTTGCCTGCTGTAAGGACCATATCACTTTCAAATCGTAACAGACATATTTGATTGCCTGTCTGATGAAGTGCGATTTCAACAGCATTCTGAAGCCGAAGCATCTCAAATAAAGAAAATACTGTTACAAAGAACATCAAGAAAAGAGGTATAAGGATAGAAGCCTCAAGTGTAATGGCAGCACCTGGCGATATCCTTTTCCTTTCTTTACATTCTGCCCGGAGAGGCTTATGCTTTATGTTTTTGTAAAATTTGTTTAATCTGTCCGAAAAGGACACCCCCAGCTGCTCCATTAATACCTCTTTTTCTTATTACTGCAGGCATGAGTGCCCCAATAACAATTATCGTTAATATTCACGATAAATGTATTTAAGTTGGAGCCTCTTCATACCCGAAATATCTTGTAAATTCGTAAGTGTTACCACTTTCTCCATCAAAACTTGTTGTGACCTTAAAGCAATCAATACAGCCATCTATCCTAAAGTTTCCATATCCATCAACCTTACGAATGTCAAGCTCCATAATATCCATCATGCGTCTGGTTTCTTCATCCACCGAATTGTAAGATTCATGAATCAGCATAAGGATAATTAAATATCCTTTATAATCAAGTCCTGTTACATTACTTCCTGTCACTCCAAATAATCCAGATATGAGATTTGTCTTCCATGATTCATTGGTTTTTATAATTGGAACTTTTCCTCCCGAAAAAAGTATTGCAACATCATTTCTCGCTTCCAGAAAAGACAAAAATACAGCAAGAAAAGCACCGATAAACTCTGCCAGCGCAACGCCTATGACTGGTATTAGATAACACACTTCTTTAACCGTATTAATAATTATTGCCGGTGTTGAACTAGGGTCAAATGTAAACGCAAAGTCGATAGCACATCTAATCGCAAATAACCACCATGCAACTGCTGCAAGATTGCTCTTATCGTTGTTCTTTTTCCCAATCAGATATTCTATTTCATACTGGAGGTGGGATCCGTCTTTGGGATGATTATAATAACCAAATTTTTCGAAGAGATAGACATTAAAAAGACCATGGCTTTCAAATAAATTCGCATCAAAGTTATCAGAAAGACCCGTGCCGCTTAAATTATCACTTCTGCCTGTATAGACAGATCCTGCATCAAAACTTGCATCAGATGGACTCTTGCCTTCGGGCATTACCATGTCAAGAATTGAAAACTTTCTTGTTTCTTGATCTTGTCCAACAATTTCTTCCATCTTAGATTGATTATCTTTGGTTTGATCAAGATCGATTTCGTCTTCTGTATGACCATCAAGGTCCTCATCCTTAGCATTTGTAAAATATTCTGTTATGCCAGAGAATACCCCTACCAAAACACTTAAAAAGGAAACCTCTTCACTTCCTGCGCCCTCTCCTTCGATAAGTTCCTTGCCACTTTTTGCTTCTTCTGCATCGCCAAGGAGTCCTTCAATGGGTTCCGCCTCAAGATATGAAAAAATCTGCCTCTGAACTACCGCCCCTTCGTTATCGCCTGCAAAAGTATATTCGTTAACACTTATATCTCCCACAAAAATTTCAGAGAAATTGCTTGTATCAAGGAGAAATTCTCCTATCTGCGAAATAGTAGTTCCATCAGTATTGGCATCAAGATAATAGTTAAATCTTTCGACCATATTTGAAAGTGATGGAGAGCCTTTGTCATAGGCTGTATCAACCATTAAAAGGCCATACTGTTGTCTTAAAGGTCTGTTATATTCTCCAAGTACCGCATTACCTGCAATATCCGTTACAATTTCAACCTTCATTTTCTCTGCCCTTATTCTGGCGCCGGAAAACAGCGCCAGTACAAGAGACAAAAGGATTGGCAACATCAGAGCCATGTAGACGGTAAGCGAAGCTGTTTTTTCATTTTCATTTATATTCATATAAACCGCCCGGCTCCCTAATGCATTAGTATGTTGCAGCCTGGCTTACACCACTGTCGATTGTGCCAAATACTGTTTCAAGAACGCCATTGATGTTCTCTTTAAATACAAGCACAAGTCCAATGAGCACTACGATGATGAGAACAATCTCGATTGTTCCCATTCCTGCGTCATCATCTGCTAGTGATGCATCCATATCCCTGCATGCAAGACGATTCTGCATTATTGCCTTTGCAAGAGCAATTTTCATTTTGGTGTTTTCCATAACTTTTTTCATTTCTTTTCTCCTTTTATTTGAAAATATTATTTATAGTAAGCAGAATATGTTCTGCGTGCTACCTTTTGATGCGTTCATAAACTTATAAATCAAAAAGACGTAAATGCAGGATACATTATTATCACCATAACGATACCAAGCATTAACATCATAGGGGCAAGGAGCTTTGTTGATACTTTTTCTCCTGCTTTCCTTGCAATGTTAAGCCTCTCCTCAGACGCCTTAGCTGCTTCCTGCTTAAGAAGAGGAAGGAGTGAACTATTTCCTTTTTTAAGATTCTGAGATAGGAGATTTACAAGTCTTGTATATGGCTGACTTCTGCACCTAAGGCCGAACATTTCATAAGCTCTTGCTTCTGATTCGCCTGTCTTTAATTCATTAACCATGACCCTTATTTCTTCATAGGCATATCTTTTTGGAAGGCCTCTTTGAAGACTCTTTTCATAATCAATACATAACTTTTCAAAAATAGCTCTAAGGGTCATTCCTGCGCCTAGATATAAAACGAGCTTTGAGATAATCTGAGAGTAGTCTCTTATCATTTCCTCTTCGCGGTCTTTTATGCTATTTTTCACCTGTTCGTCTTTGATAAAATATAGAAGAACTCCTATTATAAGAACCAAAATCATAAGCACCGTGCTTTGATCTTGAATTTCCTTCTTCCACGTAATTTTCTGGTCGCCAAAGTTGTCAGGTAGGGTTTGATATATTTCTGTTTCTGAGTCAGCGTCGCTCGTTTCTATTAGCTCATTCATGTACTCATCCCTTGCTTCCTTATCTGTAAGTATCCTGGGATAAACGCATACGCAAAACTTTTGTTCATAAACTTGATCCTGAGCAGTGTATTTGGCGGTAAGGTTTACATAGGTTCCGGCATCAGGAACATCTCCATTCGAAACTTTGCCCGTAAAGCCAAGCACCCTGTAGCAATCCGATGTCCATTGGATTTTGAAGGGATATCCTTCAACAGAATTTACCAGATTAAGATCAGAGCGAACTTCATCTAAAGACTCATTTTGGGAAAGAATGATACTTTCCATTTTGGATGCAAGTTCCTCTTGCAGCTTTGCAAGCTCCTCTTCTGTGTATTTTCTTGCTTCAACAGTAACTTTATAGGTTCCTATTTCTTCTCCGTCCGAATTTTGGGCAACAAGATTCTGCGAGGTTGTTATTCCGCCATAACTTGTCCTTGAAAGACCGGTCTTATTATCGATTATCTGTTCCTTGTTATCTTTTATAACAAGAAGAAGAGCCATTATAGTTCCTGCTACAATTATTACTATAGAAAGACCTATTTTTTGGATATAGTATTCTGCTGCCTGCTCTTCCACTTTATTAGTTGGCTTAAGAGTACTTAAATCGTTTTTAATCCTGCTAACTTCAATAACCCTTTTTCTTCTGATAAATCTAGAATATATAAATGCAGATGCTTTATATATTGCTCCTGATATTCCTGTATTTTCTATTCCTTCGGGAAGTTCTTCTTCTCTTGCCAAAAAACACAATACTATCAGCGATAGAAGAACTGATATATATATTCCAACTTTAATATAGAAACTCATATGTCATTTTCCTGTTAGACCTTTATTGATATTATTTTCTCAATAGCTGTATATGCAGCAAGATATATAACAAGGCAAACTGTCATTATCATTATTCCTGCAAAATTGCCGTATAAACTATCAAAAAAACCCGGATTCATAATTCCGACATATGCAATTATTGCAAAGGGAACAATTTCCATTATCCTTGCTTCCATCTTGCCGGCACTTATCATTACATCTATTTCTTTCTCTACTTCTGTCTGAGTAGAAATCATAGACACTGTTTCTTCCAGCATCTGTGTTATGTTGCCTCCGCTCCTTTTGGCAACAAAAAAGACATTTGCAAATTCTCTTATATATGAATTCTGTGTCCTTTCACCCATCTGGAACAGAAGATCCTCAAGTACAATATTATTACTTAGGCCTTTACATACACGTCGAAGCTCTTTGCAGATAGGAGACTGCTCACCATAGAGTTTCTTCATATCTTTGTAAGCAACAGCAAAAGAATTCTCCAGTGCATATCCTGCCTTTTGGCTTGTGGAAACAGAAACAAGTACGTCTTTGAATTGTTGTCCAATTTCGTGATTGTTCTTAAGAATCCGTTCTGCTCTCATCTTTTCTACGAAAGGAACAAGAAGCGGAAAAAGAAATACTGTAGCAAGAAGTGAATGATAGAATAAATAACTTATAGAAATTATAATTAGTATGCCTGCTACAATGGCCGGTATATCTTCTTTTTGCGGCTTTTGAAAAAGCTCTTTAAGCTTCTGATGGGAGTACCAATCCGGCAGCTGCAAGCTTTTCTTTGTTTTCGAGTTCACTTACTTTCCTCCATTCCCCAATAACTTTCCCCTTATCATCTTCTCCTATTTCTACATACTGCCATAATACGTTTAGCCTGACTTCCCCAGTATCTTCATTAAGTCCTCCCGGCACTTCGCAGATTTCAAGAAGTTTCCTGCTTCTGTCACGCAGTCTTCCAAGGTGAACGATAAGATCTATTCCTGATGAAAGCTGCCTTCTTATAGCAGGAAGCGGCAAGTCCATTGCCATTAGAATCATCGTTTCCAGTCTCGAAAGCATATCTTTGGCGCTATTGGCATGGCCTGTGCTCATACTGCCATCATGTCCTGTATTCATGGCCTGTACCATATCCAAGGCTTCTCCGCCTCTGACTTCTCCTACTATTATTCTGTCAGGCCTCATTCTAAGGCTAGACTTGATAAGGTCACGTATGGAAATTTCTTTACAGCCCTCTACATTGGCATTTCGTGATTCCATTTTAACAATGTTGGGAACATGCAGAATTTGCAGTTCAGCGTTGTCTTCGATCGTGATGACGCGATCTGTTGATGGGATGCTGTCTGACAACGCATTAAGAAAAGTGGTTTTGCCGGAGCCGGTGCCTCCGCTTATAAAGATGTTATATCCTGCCTTTACAAGCGCCTGTAAATCTTTGACTATATATTCCGGAACAGAGCCAAATCCCATGAGCTTTTTCATGTTGATTGGTTCATCAGGAAATCGTCTTATCGTAACAATCGGTCCGTTTAGAGCAATTGGCGGAAGTACAATATTAACCCTGGAGCCATTTTCAAGTCTTGCATCCACAATAGGTGATGCTTCATTGACAACTCTGTTACAGCCTGCAACGATTTTTTGGATCACATCTTCAAGCTTTTCTTTAGATTCAAAGGTTAAATCATATTTGAAAAGGCGTCCACTTTTTTCTATAAATATATCATCTTTTCCATTTATCATTATCTCTGTAACTGTAGGATCATCTACCAAATCCTGCAGTACATCAAGTTTTCTCATTGCATGGAAAAGTTCTGATCTAAGCAACCTTTTTTCCGCAAGGGTCATTACCATCTCATTACAAGACGTTATGACCTGTGCATCTATCATTTCCAGAATTTCCTCATCGCTTATATCTCTGGTCATATCCATTGATGCAACAAGTCTTTTTCTGATATCATTTTTTAGAGTTTCAAGTTCAGCTCGCATCCTGCACCTTCCTTTCGGAAAGTGTACCGGAAGCCGCAAATACATTTTTTACATAAAGCTCTACCGCCTGATTTCCTGATTCAAGATAATCATCAGGGAAATCTATTACCATGCTCTTATCAAGAATATGGCCATTGCCTGTAAGACGCATCGTTCTTCCGTATTTTTCCAGCTTGGAAAGTGACTGTGTATCACTTCGCCTTATAGTAAATATTCTATCGCACATAGAAAGAATATCAACAAACCCGTCTGTTATCTCTGATAAATCCAATATTAAGTACCTATAAAGACCTGTTGCTGCAATTCCTTCTATTAGGTGAATCCATTCTTCCTTATCAACGCCCTTAAGCGTAAGAAATGATGTTGCAGGAGGCACTATATCAAGATTTGACGATTTTACACATACTTTCTCTAGATAGAGTGAGAGTCTCTTGGGGTCATTTTCAAAAAAATAAAGTAGGTCCTGGAGATTTTGTCCTGCAGATGTCTGGATTCCCAAATCTCCTGCGAATGGCTCAAGATTTAAATACAGCGTGCGTTCGTTCTTGCCAAGTATATGCCCAAGTGATGTTGCAAAGCTTGTCTGGCCACACCGCTTTATAGGCGAATACACGCCGTACACCTCAAACTTGTCGCCATAGCTTCTTTTAGCACTTAATGTATCCTGCTGATCCATGCAAAAACCCAGTAGCTTTTGCATAATCTTATCCATTGATTGATATTTGGGAGTTGATCTTATTTCTATATCATCATCTGTGTTTTCAATTTCTTTTATGCTTCCGTCATTTGATGGCTCCTCAAGCACTAAAAGTCTGTCAAAACCTGCGTTATGAACATTCTCATATGCATGCTGTGATATAACAAGCACTATAGTCTGATTCTTAAGTTCATCATCAAATTTTTTCAGATCCTCTGCTGTTGTAAAGTCAACGATCTTAAAGGAAAGCTTCATATTACGGCGCAGATATTCATCCAGCCTAAAACAAAAGTCTGCTTCGAAATCGCAAACAGCAATAATATTCCTCTTACTCATATTCCCCCTCAAAAAACGCAAAAAAATTCCACTTTAATCTAGTTTAATAAAACTCTTTTCTACAACACAACCTCTCACAAACTTTATTATAAAAGGGATTTGAATATCAGGCGAAGCCTAATACTCTCACGAATGATGCTCGTGATCTAGTCGCAAACGAACTTGATGAGTAAATACTATCAGATGATTTTTCAAAATGCAAGTTCTAATATTTGTTTTTTTATTATCGTATTTCCGAATAGCTCTAAGGGTAAATTTTCACCATCAAGCCTTGAATCCTCTGTTACTATAAGGATCCGCTACCATTTCATTAAGATGTCCAGGGCCGTAGGTCAGCCCTGCATATACATATTGTGCGCCTGTTACCAGTGATTTGGCATTACTTTTCTTTTCAAGTTCAATATAACAATCGCGCAATTTTTCAAAGATTTTTATTATGTCTTCTATATACTTTTCATCTTTCCTTATAGCTGCAGATATCAAATGTCTTTTGGAAAAAATATAAATTTGCATAAATATCCTTGCTACTTCAAAGCTTGTATCAAGAGATCTCATAAGCTCATTTATACAATTCTGCGCCCTTGTAAGCTCTTTGTCATATGACTCATAATCACTGCTATAATAGCTTCTCTTAGCCTCTTGCATATAATCAAGCGTCATCTCATACAGTATTGTAATCATTTGTGTTTCATTAGCTTGTGATATTCTCCTGGTATAATTTCCAATTTGTTCCTTTGTCATAACTACCACCTTAAAGCGCGCATAAATTATTTTTATCTATATTGTTAAAAACATACATAATCTACTGAAGCAGCTGAAGCACTTCACTTGGTCTTTCATTGGCCTGCGCAAGCATTGATATACCGGCCTGATCAAGTACAGTCTGAGTTGAGTAGGTTGTCATTTCTTCTGCCATATCAACGTCCATAATCCTGGAGTAGGCTGCTGTCATATTTTCAATAGTTATATCCAATGACTTGTTGGTATGCTCCAATCTATTCTGATACGCACCCAGGCGGCTTCTTGCAGATGATATATATGTAAGACCATTTTTGACCTGATCTATTGCTGCCATGGCATCATCCAATGTCTTGGTATTAACATTATAAATACCGATATTTGACAGTGACATTGTAGGTATTCTGATGTCAAGGTATTGCCCTTCATTAGCTCCTATCTGTACTGCCATTGAACCTGTCGCTGTAAGTTCCAGCCTTATGGTTGCAGGATTCGACGAGGATATTGTTTCATCTACTTTGATTTGTATTTCCTGTCCGCTGCTGTTGGCAAATTTTATGATGTCGCCGTCAACCGTGATATTGTCATATACATTTCCTTTTGAATCTGTAAGCGTACCCTTAGGAGATGTAATTTCGCCATCTTCTACTGTTGTGATGATTTTTCTGGTTCCTGTCACGTCATCTTCCACATAATTACATGAAAATCCGCTTATAGTAGCCATACCTGCAGGAACTTCATCCGAATACGTGCTGACCGAAATATTGGCATCTGTTACATACTTACCTGTTCCCGGCTCCAGAACTGTTGCATACCCCTTCAAATCAAAAGATCCGTTAAGGAGCTTTTGTCCGTTAAACTCTGTTGATTCGCAAATTCTTTCAATTTCGCTTTTGAGCTGCTGAATTTCTTCATCGATTATGGCTCTGTCATCGTCTGTATTAGATTCATTACTAGCCTTAATGGCAAGTTCGCTCATGCGCTGAAGCATGTCTTGCATCTCTGACATTACGCCGTCAGCAGTTTCCACGATCGAGATGCCATCAGCATTAGAATCATCAGCTGTATCAAGGCTTTTTATCTGTGAATTCATTCTTCTGGCCATTGCCAGCCCCGACGGATTGTCTTTAGCTCTGGCTATTTTGAGACCACTCGAAAGTCTCTCTAATGATTCTGTCAACTTATTATCAGTCGTTTTAAGGGCATTGTTTGCTACAAGAGCAGATACGTTGTAATTGATTTTCATAATACTTCTCCGTCTTTTTGAATGCAGCTTACGATTCATCCATCATGGATAATGTATCCGTTACTGCCTTGATAAATAGTTCTGCTGTCTTTACAAGACGCTCATCAGTAGTATCTGCTTCCCTGCTTACTGCTACTTTATCACTTTCATTTGACTTTGGTTCTACTTCATACATAATTGAAATCTCATCTGATTTAAGCTCATTTACCATTATGCTCTTAATATTTTCCATAAAGCGCAAAATTTTAGGATTCTTCCCTTTAGATGTAGTTATCACGCCGCTAAAATCATTTGAGTTTGTATGACCTTTTTCTTCATCCAAAATAGAGAAATCTGCCTTTACATATCCAAAGTTTTCAGTATCGATGCCAGCTTCAATTCTTGAACCTACTTGTAATGACTCATCTTTTCTTGATTTAAAAGAAATATGAAGTGAAACTTCTCTATCCCCTATTTCTATTGGTATTTCGAAACTTCCTTTATCAGCAAGTTTTGCTGTTATTGAAAGTTCCTTATGAAGTAGTCTAAGTGCCTTTAAATCAATATATGTATCGGCTTTATCTATTTCTTCTTCAAGTTTTTCTTTTAAATTATCAACAGTTTCTATATAACTATCCAACTCTTTTAATTCATTTATTTCGTCGTTTTCATCAAATGTTTCTTTTTTAGGAGCTTTTATACTGTCTCTTAGACGATCCCAGATATTATCAGTCTCTTTCTTTTTTCTTGATGCAATTATTTCTTCCATTGCTTCAAGATTTCGTACAGTAAGTTCTATCCCTGCGTCCTTAAGTTCGGCAGCACTTTCGCCTGCGAGCTTACTTGACAATGCATTTCTGATATCTTCTATTTCTTTTTGGTTATATTCTTTTTCAATAAGGTTTATTTCATCCTCTTCCATTGCATCCGCAAATTCCGGTAGGCTTGCTTTTTCTATGTCATTACCTGCTTTTTCGAATGCCAATAGTTTTTCCGGACTCATGTTATCATAAGCTTTGTCCGCTTTTGAGGAATAATATCTAAATGCTGTTTCTATCTGATAATCAATAGAAACATTTTTACTGTCTCCTATTTCCATACCACCAAAGTTGTCATCCACTCTAAAGTCAAATGGCCTCTTGGACCTTTCAAGGCTACGGTTTGCCGCAAGAAGGTTACCTATGGTAATACTTGCATTTGTGTTTAATAGCATTCCTATGGCTGCATGATCTGTTGCTTTTAAGTTCTCAAAGAGTCTATATATTCCTATATAAGATTCCTTTTCTTCATCTGTTATCTGACCTGTGTGCTCTAGTTTATAAAGAAATCTAGAATATTTATCAGTTTGATTTTCTGTTCCCTTGTCTTTATCGCTTAGATAATTTCCAAGCTCATCCAAGGTCATGGAAAGTGGATTTCTCCCCTCTCTTATCATTTCAAGAACGGCTTTGGGCTTTAGATTATCTATTGTATTTACAAGCTTACTATCCAAAGCTTTTACTGTTTCTACGCTTTGCTTTGTAACATCAGTGTGATTATATGACAGAATACGAACTGCCCGTCTGTTATCCTCAGATATCTCTAACTCCATGTTTTTTAACAATTCATCAACATTTCTGAAAGCTTTTTGAATATTATCACCCAGATCTTTTCTAACCTGTGTTCCTACTGTCTCGTAGTTTTTAAACGCTTTGTCATATGAAGCTTTAAAATCTACTGCCTTATTAAATATGTCCTCAAGGGTTGCTCCTTTAAATTCTTTTGTTATTGCTCCTATAACTGCTGCAGGAGATTCCTTTATACCAGCAACTCTTTTTCCTGTCTTTTGGTACAGATCATAAAGCTCTTCTGCATTTTCTTCACCCGGAAAAAGAATATCCGAGATCTCTTTTTTGGCTGCTTTTAATTCTTCTACCGCTTCCTTTGCATAACTTGTATCTATTTCTATACCTTTTCTTAAAAGGCGAAGATTTACCTCAGCGCTTAGATTTAATCTGGTTTCTTCTGCAAAAAGAGCTTTACTTAATTGGACTGCCTTTTTTACAAGATTTTCTCTTTTTGATAAATCTCCAAGAGAAGCTTTTTTTCCTTCAGAAATAGCTACTGCTGATGAGCTTACAATATCCTTTGTCAAAAGAGGAAATGATATATCGTCTATCTCTGCTCTTTTCTTCAGATTATCGGGAGTAAGCAAGATGCCATCTTTCAAGAGGCTTTTGGCTTTTGGGAGCATATTCTTATCGTCTTGATATAGGCCTGCCTCTTTTATAACATCCAAAATCTGATCGTCAATTTCTTCATAATTTTCGTCCTCTGCTATCTTGTTAAGGTATCCGCCCTCAATGTAATAAGAGCCTTTTCCACTTTTTCTTCCATTGGTTGCATGATCTGCCAGATAGAAATTGTCTATAGATGGTTTTAGATTATTTTCTACAAGATAGTTCCTGGAATTATCTAAGGGCTCATCTAATAGACTACCTTTTTCGATAGCCTTAATTACATCCTCAATATTATCTTTGCTTAAAGGGATATCGTTTTCATGAAAAGAATCGATTATTTCTTTGGCAAGCAATTCATCTTTGGTAATATTTATAAGCGTTTCTTTGTCAATATCATCATTAAATCCATCAATTATTTGACCGGATTTTGCAAGAACAGTTTTGACCTTATCAAGTATTGTTACAGCTTCAGACGGATTTAAATCCTTCATATCAAAACCGTCTTCTCTTGCCTTCTCATAATCGCTTTCAGACATTGTATGGGACATAACAACATCAAAATTATGGAAATTCTCAAAGTCCATGCTTCCTGTTTCCATGATATTCGCAAGCATGCTTTTTTTACTTGAATACCCTTTTGTATCATTGACTTTGCTTGTCAGATCTACATCCACTTGTATAAAAGAGGACATTGTGCCTTCAAGATGCGCAGTGTTCTTATTCCCACCAAATAAAATCCTATCGTTTTCTCTTGTATTTACATAAGATCCTATCTTGTCTTTTATATTATCTTCGGGGGATGCCATAAACTGTCCCGGTGCCTGTACGTTTGCCATATAAAACCTCAAAAGCTTTCTCTGCCGGCACGTCCTGTTATGGCTTGGAGAAAAAATAAAGTGCGGCTGCATATCCTTTGCAGTCACACTTTATTTCGGCACATTATATCAGATTCTTAACCGTATTTGTAAATCGAGTTTGATTTAATGATTTGAGTTCATATATAATCTTGTGTATAGCCTTTCGAGAGCCTAATAGTTGCTCAAAACATTCAAATAAGAATCCTCTGATCATTTCGCTTTCTTATCTGCCACTTTCCTACCTGCTGCCTTTTTATCTGAAATCTTTTTATCGACGGTCTTTTTTTCTGCTGTCTTTTTGTCTTCAGCCTTCTTGTCAGTAGTCTTTTTATTCTGACCTTTATTATCAGTAGCATTCTTATCAGAAGTTTCTTTGTTCTCAGACTTTTTATCCGGTGTTTTCTTATCCTGCGTTTTCTTAGCTTTAGTCTTCTTATCTTCAGAATTTCCTTCTAAAGCCTTTTGGTAGTCAAGCTCTTTTACACCGCTTTTCTTGGTCTTAGACTTTTTATTATCCGCTTTTTCATCATCAGAATTATTTTCTGCAATATCGCTTTGTCCTGCCTCGTCGTACAATGTCCTTTCAGTACGCTGTGTCCTTATCATAGAATCCTTCAATGATGGATTCTGGAAAAGGAACACTTCTGCCGCATATGGAGGAAGGTCAAAGGTAATTGAATAATCTTTATAATCGCAAAGTCCCGGCTCTGCCTTAATTTTGTCAGGCACTCCTGTTCCCATTCCGCCATAGAGAGGGTCGGCGCTATCAAGAAGGTGCGTATAGGTTCCTGAAAATGGTACGCCGACCTTGAAGCCTTTCCATTCCATTGGCGTGAAATTGATAACAAACAAAAGGTTATCTTTGCCATTTGATGCTTTACGTACAAAGCTGTAGGTGCTTCGATCCGAATCGTCTGCATTGATCCATTCAAATCCGCCCCAGTTATTATCTATTTCATGCATTGCAGGATATTTGTTATAAAGTCTTAGAAGCTCTGCAACATAATCCTTCATTCCTCTGTGAAGAGGTTCCTGAAGCTGTCCCCAATCAAGCTCTCTCTTTTCACTCCACTCACGGTTCTGACCGAACTCCTGCCCCATGAAAAGGAGTTTTTTGCCCGCATGTCCGAACATAAATGTATATCCGGCTCTTAGGTTTGCAAATTTATCTGTTTCATAACCCGGCATCTTCTCAAGCATAGAGCATTTGAGATGTACTACTTCGTCATGAGATAGTGGCAGAATATAATTCTCTGCCTCATTGTAGCTCATTGCAAAGGTCATCATATTGTGAGCTCCCTTGCGGAAGTACGGATCAAGCTTCATGTATTCACAAAAATCATGCATCCAGCCCATGTTCCACTTAAATGAGAATCCAAGTCCATCATCTTCAAGTTTTCCAGTTATTTTCGGCCAGGCTGTAGATTCTTCGGCAACTGTCATAAATCCCGGATACGAACCGTGAATCACGCTGTTCATGTGCTTGAAAAATTCTATTGCTGCAAGGTTTTCATTGCCGCCGTATTTATTTCTGACCCACTGTCCATCTTTTTTGCCATAATCAAGATATAGCATTGATGCCACTGCATCTACTCTTATTCCATCAATATGGAACTTACGTATCCAATAGAGTGCGTTGGCTATAAGGAAATTCTTGACTTCATTTTTTTCGAGATTAAAGATTTTGGTTCCCCAGTCAGGATGCTCTCCCTTGCGCGGATCCGGATCTTCATAGATACATTGTCCATCGAAGCGGGCAAGTCCGTGTGCATCAGGGCAAAAATGTGCAGGTACCCAGTCCAGAATCACTCCTATGTTGTTATTGTGAAGAAGGTTAACAAGATACATAAAGTCAACCGGTTCACCGTACCTTGCTGTCGGAGCATAATAGCCAGTAACCTGATATCCCCAGGAACCATCAAATGGATGCTCAGCTATTCCCATGAGTTCGATATAGTTGTAGTTCATCTCTTTGAGATATTCTACTATGCGGTCAGCGAACTGACGATAGGTATAAAATCCGTCTTCCGTTCCGTCGGGATGTTTCATCCAGGAACCAATATGGCATTCATAAATCGCTATTGGCTGCTTGTTAAGATCCTTTTTGGAAATCTGAGTAGTCCAATCATCATCAGACCACTTGAATGCAGACAGATCTGTTGTTCTTGATGCTGTTCCCGGACGAAGTTCAGAAAAATTAGCATACGGATCAGCCTTATAGAGCTTCTCTCCACTTGGGGTCGTGATAAGGTATTTGTATAACTCACCAACACCAACTCCCGGAATAAAAAGCTGCCAGATTCCCGACTTAAGCCTTTCCATACTATGAACATCTTCGTTCCAGCCGTTAAAAGTCCCTATTACATGAACGCTTGCAGCATTAGGCGCCCATACCGCAAAAAACATACCTTTTTTGCCATTTTCCTCGGACGGATGAGCTCCGAGTTTTTCGTAGATTTCATAATGAGTACCTTTTCCGAACAAGTACTCATCAGCTTCAGAAATAAATACCTTTTTTCCCATACAAAACTTCCCGCCTTTTATATTAAGTTATTTACGATCCGCTCTTTCGAAATCTTTCTCTGTAAGAATGACCATATCCTCTTCATCATATCGCTTATTAAGTACTACGTCAAAGAAATGACTGATGGTCTTTTTTTCGGCACTTCGAATTGCATCATCTACAATATCACGCACCTCAGAGATTGTTACATCATGGTCAATCGTCTGCATCTCTTCTATTCTAGAATGAAGTGATAGCATGCCGAAGTTGTCTATCTTGTACTCACGTTCAAGCGCATACTGCTTGGCATAAGCAACCAGCGACTCATTATCCAGAGCTTCAACATCTACTCTTACATTGAAACAATCTGAAAGCTCCGGATGCCTTTTAAGAAGACGATCCATATCTTTATGATTATCTTCCATAACGATTATTATGCCATGCTTGTCTGCTGTTAATGCTTTGTACAAAGAATCTACCGTGTCTGTCTTCATATCTGCAGCGCGCTGTATAATAAGCGCACCACTATCAAGCTTTTCAATTACCGAATTGACACTCTTCCTATTAAGCGCCTGTGCTGTAATCTTTGCAACTTTCCCCGAAAATCCTACGCTATTTGCTTGTACGGATTTAATAAGTCCTTTAGCAAGGTTGATTGTTCCGGTTCCTTCTTCGCCTGTTACTATGGCATTATTGGTAGAAGGCGACATGTTAAGTGAATCAATCGCTCTAATTATTTGCTTCCTGGACTTACGATGATGAATATAAGGTCCAAAAAGCTCCTTCTCCTCCGGTGTCATAACGCGTATTCTGGTATCTAATTCTCTTGTTTCCGATTCCGTATCCGTTTCCCCCTCAAATAAGCCTTTATCCCCTGACTTTTGTGCTTTATTTGATTCATTGACATCTTCGGTATCTGTCAAATCTTCTGCAGATTCACCCCTATGTTCCCCTGTAGCTTCAGAATCATCCAGGCTCATTTCAATAAGTTCTTCTGAATATTCGGGAACTTCCATAGCCTGTGATTCGTCTTTTTCTACGACTGTTGTACTTCTACCACTACTTTTGGACTTACTGGCTTTTTGAACATTCGCTTTGTCTTTTGATGTTTCATCAGTATTTGCTTCGTCTTCAGAAGGAAATTCAACATCAAACTCTCCAAGCTTCTGCGAACTCTCTTTATTTTCTTCCTTGGATGTATTTATATATTCCGAATCATCAGACGTTTCCTGCCCACTTAATGGTTCTTTAGAAGACTCTGCATTTTTGGCATCTTCTGTATCTTCGATGGTTCCGGAATCGTTGGTATTTTCAGACCTTTCAAGTTCTTCAGAATCCTTCTGATTTTCGTTGTCGTCTATAATTTCCGAATCTTCTTTTTCAATATCAGTTTCTTTTTTAATGCCACTTCCTTTTTCATTGACATTTTCATTTTCAAGATTGGTTTCTTTTACAAGGTCGGTTTCCTTTTCGAAGTCACTTTCCCTTTCAAGGTTAGTTCCCTTTTCGAAGTCGCCTTCCCTTTCAAGGTCGGTTTCCTTTTCGAAGTCACCTTCCCTTTCAAGGTCATTTCCTTCTTCTAGATCACTTTCCTTCTCAAGGTCATTTCCCTCTTCTAGGTCACTTTCCTTCTCAAGGTCATTTGCCTTTTCGATATCGGCTTCTTTTTTAAGATCGATATCTTTTTCGAGATTGGTTTCTATGTCTTTTTCTTCTCTTTCCGAAGAGTTTTCTATATCTTCATCATCAGGAAGATTGTCAAGATCCATGATGTCGCTTTCGTCAGCTCGTTGTTCTTCGTTAAGCCTTTTTATTCCTTCGGCTCCGGCCTTTACAAACGGCTCAGTTGTAGGCCTTACTACATTGCCGGCATGGCTTAAAAGTGCTCTTCCGGCATTCTTCTCAGTTTTAGCACGATTTCCTCCCATAAGCTCACGCTTAACTTCTTTTTCCATCTCCTTTTGGAGGTCGTACTTAACATCTTCATCATACTGGCTGATGACAGTGCTTATCTTATCCTGAACACGCTTTGCAACCTCTTCTTCCTGACGCTGACGCTGCTGCTGTTTGATACGGTTCATGATATCATCAATACTTATCTGCCCTGTAATCTGATCATCCACTACACTATTTTCGGGCACAACCATACTTATCTGTCCATCAAAATCCTGCTTAAGTATTTCATCGTAGTGGCTAGGTGCAACTTTCCTAACAGGCTTAATTGTAACCCCGGGTTCTTCTTTTTGATTTAAAGGAGCGTCGGTTCTGGTCCATTTTGCAGTATCCTGTGTTGCAAATTCCCTTGTGGCATCTTCAAAGAATACTTCCTCCACGCCGCCCTCTGCTTTATTCATTTCCTCTTCTGCCATTATCTGTTCCATACTTTCAGCAATGGCCTTTTGAAGATTAACTGTATCATAACCTACCGGTTTTGGAGGAGTATCATTATATGCTGATTCTCTTTTTGCGCCTAAATTTACATGAGCAGGCTCTGCCATCTGTGGCGCGCTTTTGTAATAAGCTTCCGAATCATCTTGCTTTATTGCACTTACATATTGCTGTGCCTGATTAGCATAAAAATCATTTGTATCCCGGAGGGGCGCTTCATCATATGAATAATTTGGATTCCCCATATTAGGCTGTCCATATGCGCCAGTTGGATTATTTTGATAATTAAATGCCGGATTTGTATCGAATCTAGCCGGCTGATTCATATAATCAGGATATCCTGCATTATTATATTGAGTTTCCTTATATACGGGAACATTATAATAATCTGACTGCCCATATTGATCTTGAGCCTTCTGGTCATTATTATAATACATTTCCATCTGCTGCCTTGTTGGCATTCCGGCATCGATTGCCGCCTGTTCCACGGCATTTCTTTCTTCAGGTGTATTATAAAAAGGTTTAGTAGGCTGCTTCTCTTCCTGTCTGTTATATGGAGATGCTTGAGGATTCATATAAGAATCGTAAGCATTTTGTCCATATATTCCCTGACCATACGCTTGCGGTCTTGAACCTCTTAGCATATCAGGATTGGTATCTGATATATCTTTTCCGATAGGGTCATCATCTTTTTTCAAGATAGCTTCACGATCAATAGTTCCGTCAAGGCCGTTCTTGTAAGCCTGATATCTGGCCTGCTGTTCAACAGACAAGGGCTCATGAAGAGATTTAAGTTCCAGGGCTTTCATAACATATTTGCCAACGCCAAACCACAGGAACATTTCATCAACTTCTTCTACACACTCTGTTGTAAGTCCTACGCGATGATATAGATATGCAAGTTCATATGCCCATTTTTCTCTGTAATCGTGTTTCTTGAACTCTTCAAGTACGGCAATTCGCTCTTCAAGACTTACATCTTGAGCTTCATATAACCTGTATTGAAGGATATATCTTCCGGTGTCGCGGGGAGCAATACGCACGAACTCCTTATAATATTCCACAGCTTGAACAAACTCTCCCATTTTGATGGAGAGTTCACAAAGCGAATATACAATTGCTCTACTTCCGGGATAACGCTCATATGCGAGCAGAAGGATTTCTTTGCTTTCTTCGAAACGGCGATTGACCTTGTACAGATCGCTGATGGTGCAGAGCATAGTGGTGCTCTTAACACGTCTCCAATCGATAGTGTCCGCAATCTTGACTGCTTCCCCGTATTTGCCTGAAGAAATCAGGACTTTTATCTCCTCTGCCCGAACTCTATATTCATACTTATCCAAAGTTATAGCCCTCTTTTTATGGAATTTCCCATTTAAAATTTTATCATAGCTCTACCTGTCTGTCAAAAGCCAAAAGCCCGAAAATACTGTGATTTTCGGGCTTTGCAAACTTATTTTACAACGATTTTGCGGCTATTTTGTTACGTCGAAAGCATATACGTACTTAAAATAGAAACTCAAGAATGTATACTTTTCAGCTATTTTTGGAGTGAATAAGGATATCTGAAAGAGTAGCAAATTCTTTAAGTGAGAGCTTCTCACCTCTTTCCGTTTCGGCTTTTCCAATCTTCACAAGAGCATCTTTTGCAAGATCTTTGCTGATTCCAAGTTCTTTATTATTGGACAGCCCATTTACAAGTGTTTTACGACGCTGAGAAAAAGCAGCCTTTACAACATCAAAAAAGAACTTCTCATCTTCAACCTCAACAGGCGCCTTGTCATAGCGAGTCATTTTGATCACTGCAGAATCAACACCGGGCTGTGGAATAAATGAAGATGGCGGAACAAAACATATTATCTGCGGCTTTGCATAGTACTGAACTGCTATAGAAAGTGCGCCGTATTCTTTGGAACCTTCTTTTTCCTGCATTCTGTCAGCAACTTCTTTTTGAACCATTACTGTAATTGACTCTATAGGGCTTCCTGCTTCTAATAATTTCATGATTATTGGTGTTGTAATATAGTAGGGAAGATTGGCTACTACTTTAAAAGGCCGTCCATTATTTTTTTCCCTAGAAAGAGCCTTGATATCAACCTCCAGAATGTCTGAATTTAAAACCTCAACATTATCATATTCCGAAAGAGTATCTTCAAGTACCGGAATAAGCTTATCATCAATTTCTACCGCTATAACATTACCCGAAGCTTCTGCAAGATACTGCGTAAGACTTCCTATTCCCGGTCCTATCTCAAGCACCGTATCATTCTTTGTTATGGCAGCCGCCGATACTATTGACTCAAGAACACTATCGTCTATGAGAAAATTCTGCCCGAATTTCTTTTGAGCATTGAGGTGATATTTGTTTATAACTTCTTTGGTTTTGGATGGATTGCCCAGATACGCCATCGCTTTCCTCTTTTCCGTGATTATGATTGTAGATGCAAGTTATTCTTCTATTCTGTAAAACCTTCTAGCATTTTTAGTTGTAATATCTTCAACTTCCTTTTGGGTAATGCCTTTTATCTTGGCTATCATGTCTGCAACAAATGTAAGATTCAAAGAGCTGTTCCGCTGTCCTCTGTTCGGTTCGGGTGCAAGATAAGGACAGTCAGTTTCCAAAAGAATATTCTCTATCGGAATTTTTTCTACCGTCTCTTTGAGCTTTTTGCCATTCTTGAAGGTTACAACTCCTCCAACGCCTATATAAAATCCCATTTTCACATACTCAAGCGCCTGTTCCGGGCTATACGAATAGCAGTGAATATCTGCTATGATTCCCTCTTTATATGCCTCTTTCATTATCTCCATGGTATCCGCTGCTGCATCTCTTGAATGGACAACCACCGGAAGAGACTGCTCTTTGGCAAGCTTTAGCTGCCTCTTAAACCACATAATCTGAATATCCTTGTTTGGATTGTCAGGGTAATGATAGTCAAGTCCTATCTCTCCAATTGCCAGCACTTTAGGATCTCTTGATTTTAATCTAAGCCATTCAAGCTTATCGTCATCAAGCTCGGAGACATTTTCGGGATGAACGCCTACTGCTGCATATATAAAATCGTATTTATGCGACAATTCCAGGGATGATGTAACGGATTTAAGGTCAGCAGCATTGTTGACTATTGTTCCAATTCCGTTTTCTTTCATGTTTCCAAGGAGAAACTCTCTGTCATCATCAAACTGCTCGTCATCATAATGGGCATGTGTATCAAATATCAAATCTATTACCTCGTTGTTTATCTCACTTTCGTTTACTATATCATACTAATACTTCCATCGCTAGTAGCTATGCCTATTTACGCGATATAATATTACTCTTTTACAAAGGCATGGTTTGCCACAAGCAAATATAAACTCTCAACGAAAAAAGTACCGCCCCACGAGATATACTCATGAAACAGTACTCGGCGTGCGCTGCCAGGGTCTCGAACCCTGGACAACCTGATTAAGAGTCAGGTGCTCTACCAACTGAGCTAGCAGCGCATTTCTTTATTTGGTTTACCGCAGTTCCTTGCGACAAATGATACTTTACTACAACCCAAAGACCTTTGCAAGTGTTTTTTTGAAAAAAATTTTAAAATGTGAAAATTGTCATAAAAAATAACGCTTTGGCTCTTGAAATTGTGCATCAATACAATAGATAAAGCTTCAAATGAACAGTTTTTGATATTAGTTATCATTTTGTTTTTACTACTTCTCTCAAACTTCCTGCCAGTTAGGCAAGCGGGAAGTTTGAATACCTCTTAAAATGCGCATCATCTACATTCAAAAATCCCGGAACGTTTAAGCTCCGGGATTTTTATTTAAACCATTTTACTGGTTAGCTGCATCTTTGTATTTGTCATCCTGCGATTTATTCTCATGCTCAAATGCTGCGAGATTCGGATTTTGACGCTTTTCGAATGTATAATTCTCATACTTAGGTCTTCTGTGCGTCTGATGAGCCCAAATATCATCAGCAACAGGTCCCCATTCCTTGGCATAATCATCACATTTTGCGCAAAGGTGTTCAACAGACTCTTCTGACTCTTCATTGGTCTGATGAGCTCCTGTCTTTTCAACCATCTCTCTTAGAAGCTTTGGATTCTCAAGCATAGGGCATGGACGAAGGTGATTCCTGTTGAAGGGTTGTCCTTCATGATATGCCATAAATAGAGGTGACTGAAGCATCTCAAGTATGGAATTCTCATGAATATTTGTATTGGAGAAATGAATAAATACACAAGGTTCAGCATCACCGCTGGCATTGATATGGAAGTAGTTACGTCCTCCGGCAATGCATCCGCCAACAGCCTCACCATCGTTCTGGAAATCCATTGGGAAGAACCCTATATCGCACTTATCAGAACGTATATAACGAATCTTATCAATCATCTTGCGACGCTGCTCAACTGTAGGCATAAGTTCCGGAACCGCATTATTACCAACAGGCATGTAATGGAAGAAAAATCCGAATCTTGCTCCCTTATCCGATATCATTCGAAGGAAGTTCTCATCTGTAACAGCCTCGATGTTGGCACGTGTATAACAAATTGATGTACCGAATATAATTCCATATTTTTGGAAAAGATTCATTGCGTTCATTACTGCATCGTAATGACCGATACCACGGCGTGCATCATTGGTATCAGGTGTTCCCTCTATTGAAAGCTGGAAAGTAATATTTCCAAGGCGAACAACTTCTTTACAGAAATCATCATCTATAAGTGTTGAATTATCAAAAATAGCTATTTCTACATCATTATGCTTCTCTGCAAGCTTTAAAATATCCTTCTTGCGGACAAGAGGCTCACCGCCTGTGAGCATATAAAGATATACCCCGAGCTCCTTGCCCTGAGTTATAATCTTGTCCATATCTTCAAAAGAAAGATTGTGCTTGGCTCCATATGTACCGGACCAGCATCCCTGACAGTGCATGTTACAGGCACTTGTAGGATCAAATAGAATCAGCCATGGAATATTACAACCATACTTTTCGCGATTAGCTCTGATTGTTTTAGTACCACGGAAAAAAGCCTCGTAACCAAGGTTTAGCATCGTCATCTTGGCAACATGAGGATTAGTCTCATCAATAACTCTATTTATGAATTTAATCCAGCGATTGTCAGGATCCTTGATAGCCGCTCTTACAGCATCCATATTCTTCTTGTCGAATCCGTCAGAGAAAAATTTCTCAGCTTCATCTACAAGCTTAAGATATGTTGCCGTCCTGTCTTCCGTCTTATTTAGGTGTTTTAAAAAGCGATCGATAAGAATACTAAATGCCTGTCTTTGCGCAGCATGTGAAATATTCTGAACTACTGAACTCATAGTCTACCTCCCTTTCTTATATACTCATTTTATATTTCAATTTTTTTTTAGTCATCGGACAAGATTTTAGGTCTGTGAAATTTTAGGACACTTTTTGACTTCTGTCCGTGTAGAAATAATCGAATTTAAAATAATATAAATTATGTTTAGAAGGATATGTCTATTATCGTGTATTTTTTTGCACTAGCTGAATAATTCATGTATTATATAATGCGCATTTCTTAATGCAGATATAAAGTCGCGTTGTAATGCGGCATAATATAAGGATTTAAAATATGGATAAAAAGAAACTTACAAGACTTATGATCGATACCGTTGTAAGTAAAGGTATCGAAAATATGGCAGATGATCCCAAAAGGACAATACGAAAGCTTGCTGATATGGGACAGCAAGTCTCAACAGGGCGTTTTCAGGAAGATATTATCGATATAATCCAAACTATTCTCGCAGATGATAATAGTCCTTACTATACTATGCTTCAAAATTTCCTTGATAATACAGATCATGACACAATTAGAACATTTGGTATAAATATGGGATACAACAGCTGGACCTATGATGCTCGTATTCTTAGGAGTAAGTCCGAAGAACTTGGTGTATATCTTCCATGGATTCTTATATTCAGATTTGATGCTGATTCTGATAAAGGCACCACTCCTGTTTTTATCAAAAAGGCAATTGAACAGGCTCTTCCATATGGAATCAATTCTTTTTGTATTATGCAAAAGGGTGGACTTATAGCTTCTGATGAGCTTATAGAAATGTTTAAAGAATATGAAGAATGTGGTTTTTTCTATTTCCTCGAGGATTCAGAAATTACAGCAGGACAGCTTTCTGCTATCAAGGAGTGCAAAAATGTTCTGCTTTCTATAAACGCAGACGAGCCTCAAAGCGGTAATACCTCAAAGCTATTACATGATGCCAAAATAATGTATAGCATTCATCATTTCTATGATGATAATGACTTCGCATATGTTGATTCAATTGATGCAAACTCAGAATCTCTTAAGAAATACTTCGATTATAAAACCGGTATGATATTCCTTCTTCCAAAGGACGGATGCGCTAACCACGGCGATATCGTGAAGCAGATTCGCCTCGAGGGAAAGTTTCCATGCTTTTTGTGGGATTTATATCATGACTCTTCACTTGTTAGCAAGCACCTTGTCGGACAAGATAACGTTTTTATAGAATTTGATGCGGATGGTTTTGTACTAAAGCCATCTTGCGAAGATGCGAATTTAAATATCACCAAGATGCCTCTTATTGAAATAATAAGGTATGTGATGCCGGATTTTAGCTGTGCGCTTCAGGATTAGTACCGGGGACCTATAAGTTATGAACTCAAACTGCCTGCACTTGCATAAAAGCAAAGGGGGGTGGCGCCAGCCTGGCAAGTGCAAGTTTAAGTTTTTATATTTCATGTTCATCACGAATGACAATTTTGGCAAGCCCAACGCCTACTGCCTTAAGCTTTTTGACAAAATCCTTATCATTCATCTGCATTCCTTCCGACAGCCATCTTGTAATGGCACAAAGAAATGCATCACAATAGAATGTAATAAAGAACTCCTGCAGATCATCATCCCTAAACATATCCTGTATATAGAGCGTCACAATAGGTCTTATAGAATCAATTACATAGTCATGAAAAGAATTTTGACCTTCTATCTTAAGTGCAGCCCTATAAAACTCCCTATCTGCATAGAAACGGCAGCAAATATCCTCAACCGCATCCCATCCCGTTTCATAGTCCTCAAAATTCATCTTTCCAAGAAAATCCACAAGAAAAATCCAATTGACCAGATCATACTTGTCCTTGAAATGATAATAGAAACTCTTGCGGTTCATTCCGCAGGAATCACAGATGTCTGATACACTTATTTTCTCAAAAGGCTTTTCCCTCATTAAGTTTTTGAGCGATGCCGCAAGGGCATTTTTGGTAATATTCGAATCAGCCATGTCGATTAATACGATCCAGGAGTACACACCTGAGCCTTATACAAAAATAAGTATTCTTGAAATTCTTTTTCAAGAATGTATACCCTAGATCAATCCTTATCAGTTTTCATTTTTGTCCGGATGCTCCAAAATTTCCTGCATAGTCTTCCAACCAAGAACTGCACACTTTACACGCGCAGGCATATGCGATACATCTTGCAATGCTGCAGCCTCATCAAGCTGCTCAATTTCCTTCTCGTCAGTAACATCGCCTCGAATCATACCCATAAAGGTTGATGCAAGTTTAAGAGCATTTTCTTTGCTATTGCCGATTATCTGATCTGCCATCATATCAACAGACGCTTGTGAAATTGCGCATCCTGATCCATCAAACATTGCATCCTCTATGATGCCTTCATCGTTTATCTTAAGCTGCAAAGTGATATCATCTCCGCATGATGGATTGACACCTCGAAGCTTAAGAGTCGGCCCATCCATAACTCCCTTATGTTCGGGATTTAAATTGTGTTCATTAACGATTTCGCGATAAAGCTGCTTAATCTCCATAACCCATAACCTTTCTAACACCTGATAATACTTCTATAAATCTTTTTACCTCTTCTTCTGTATTATAGAAATAGAGGCTGGCTCTTGCCGTCGAGCCAACGCCCAGATACTGCATGAGTGGCTGAGCGCAGTGGTGACCCGCACGCACGCATACATGATCCTCATTAAGAACAGAGGATATATCATGAGGGTGAACACCATCCATTGTAAATGTTACAATCCCGCAGTGCTTTGTTGGATCTTTGGAACCATATATCTTAATATACGACAAATCGCTCATTCCGTCCATAAGAAGAGATGTAAGTCTTTCTTCCTGTTCTTTTATAAAATCAAATCCCACATTCTCAATGTAATTAATAGCTGCCTCAAGACCAACTGCATCGGCTGCATTTACCGTTCCTGCCTCAAATTTATGAGGAAGCTCAGCCCAGGTAGCGCTCTCTTTGGTGACATACTCAATCATCTCTCCGCCTGTAAGGAAAGGATCCATAGCATCAAGAAGTTCCTGCCTTCCATATAAAACTCCGACCCCCATTGGTGCCATAAGCTTATGTCCGGAAAAAGCCAAAAAGTCAGCTCCAAGCTCTTTTACATCAACTTTCATATGCGGAACAGACTGAGCTCCGTCAACTATAACTATAGCGCCCTTTTGATGAGCATAAGCCGCAATCTCTCTAATAGGATTAGTAACTCCAAGAACATTAGATACGTGACCAATTGATACAATTTTGGCTTTGTCTGTAATCTTGGATTCGTACTCCTGTTTAGTAATAACACCTTCTTTATCAGGTTCGAGCCATACCAACTTGGCTTTCGTCTGTCTGCATACCATCTGCCAAGGAAGAATATTAGAGTGATGTTCCATTACAGTTATAACTATCTCGTCGCCTTCTTTTAGATTCTTGAGGCCATAACTGTAGGCCAGAAGATTCATTGATTCGGTAGTATTACGTGTAAAAACTACTTCGCTTTTGTCTTTGGCCCCAATAAACCTTGCAACAGTGTCCCTTGCATGTTCGTAACGCCTTGTCGCATCAACGCTCCAGTCATAAAGGCCGCGAAGCGGGTTAGCGTTTGATTTCTGATAAAAGCTGCAAACTTCATCTATAACCGTTTTGGGCCTCTGCGAAGTTGCCGCATTGTCAAAATATATATAATCATTTCCTTCAAAAATAGGAAAGTCTTTTCTGAAATCTTCTGCCTTCATGCCACCTCCAAAATTCAATATAAGATTGCCCACCACCATGTGGTAGTGGGCGATAGTCTTAGATATTCATTACAATATGCTATCAAGGTATTCTCCAACCTTGTCTCTTAGCTCTTTATCAGGAATCATTCTCGCAACAGAATCAAGCCTTGCGCGAACCATGATCTTCTTGGCTTCTTCCTTGTCTATGCCTCGTGCCTCCATATAGAAAAGCATATCATCGGAGAGCTGTCCGATTGTAGCTCCGTGTCTTCCGTCAACATCCTCTTCTTTGCACAGGATAAGCGGGATAGATCTGTTCACTACATCCGGAGAAAGGAGCAGTGTATCTTCTTGTTCATCTCCAACGCTTCCCTCAGAACCTTCATGAAAATCAAGTGATCCTCTCCAGTTCTTCCTGGCATTACCTTTAAGGATACCTCTGTAGGTAGCCATTGATTCTGTCTTGCTGCCACGATGCTCTGCTACATAATTGAAATCATAGAACTGCTCACCATCTGCAATGTAGCCTGTGCTACTGTTAGAACTTGACTCTTTGCCCAAAAGATTTACATATGCTCCTGCATATGCCAAAGAAGCTCCAAGTTCCAACTCTACAAAGTCAAACTTTCCATTGTCCATGACAACGCCGCCAAGATCATCAAAATGTCTTACTTTCCGTCCCAGCATCTGAACTTTTATAAGATGGAGAGTTGCATTTAGTCCAATGTAAAATTTGGTACTGACAGCCTCTATGCCATCTGCATCTGTATCAGAATCATAATCCATGATTACTGTAAGTTCGGAATTATCGGGAACTATTATTACTTGACGACTTATTACGCTGTCACTGTGCATAAGATGATCATGAAGCATCACAGGCTCGGAAACCTTTTCATTCTTGCCAGCCTCAATCACAAGCGCTTTAACGCCGGCTTCTTCCAACAGTGCATCAACATCTGTTCCCATGCCGGTTCTTACTATCTGACCTGCATGTCTTTGAGCTATATCACCATTAGGCCCTACAATATTCTCATCAGACTTTAAAACAACACCATGCGACTTTTCAAAAATGTTCTCTGCCTCTTTGGCATCAACATTTTCTCTAATAAAAACTTCCTTAGGAGCTTTTACTATATCAATTGCAAATCTGGAAAAAGAAATATCACTTATATTTAATTCTTCGCCATTTAACCCAAGCCACCTATACGTTCTGGCCGGAAGCTCGTTAACTTTCATATCTATATTCATATGTTACCTCTGTGTAACTAATCCTTTTGACAAATAAAGAAAGATGCAGAAACTTTACATATTACCTGACATTTCAAGTTTAATAAGGTTATTCATCTCTACTGCGTATTCAAGAGGAAGCTCCTTAGATACAGGATCCGCAAAGCCTGAAACTATCATAGCTCTCGCATCCTCTTCCTTGATTCCGCGGCTCATAAGATAGAATACTGCATCATCGCTTATACGGCCTATCTTGGCTTCATGTCCCACATCGGCATCGTTTGTACGTATATCCATACCAGGAATCGTATCTGATCTGGACTTTGAATCAAGCATAAGAGAATCACAGGATACAACAGCCTTAGAATGTTTTGCAGAAGAATTGATTGTTACAGCGCTTCTGTAAGTTCCGATGCCGCCGTCCTTACTGATAGACTTGGTACTTATAACAGATGTTGTGTACTTGCCATCGTGTACTACTTTAGCCCCTGTATCAAGATTCTGCCCTTTTCCGGCAAAGGTGATACCTGTATATTCCATCTTGGAATGATCACCCTTAAGAATAGTCATAGGATAAAGATATGATGTGTGTGATCCAAATGAACCAGATACCCATTCCATAACTCCGCCCTCTTCAACTAGTGCACGTTTGGTATTGAGGTTATACATATTCTTCGACCAGTTCTCGATAGTAGAATAGCGAAGCCTTGCATTTTTTCCAACATAAAGCTCTACACATCCTGCATGAAGGTTCGCAACATTGTATTTAGGTGCCGAACAGCCTTCTATGAAGTGAAGGTCTGCGCCCTCATCAACTATTATAAGCGTATGTTCAAACTGCCCAGCGCCAGCCGCATTAAGGCGGAAATATGACTGCAGCGGAATCTCAACCTTTACATTCTTCGGAACATATACAAACGAACCGCCAGACCATACAGCTCCGTGAAGCGCGGCATATTTATGATCTGTAGGCGGAACAAGCTTCATGAAATGTTCACGCACCATATCAGCATATTCGCCATGCAGCGCACTCTCAAAGTCGGTATAAACAACGCCCTGTGCAGCGACCTCATCCTTAACATTATGATATACAAGCTCAGAATCATACTGCGCACCAACACCGGCAAGCGATTCTCTCTCTGCCTGAGGAATTCCCAACTTTTCAAAAGTATTTTTTATATCATCCGGAACATTATTCCAGTCGCCTTGCATCCCTGTCTTTGATTTAACATATGAAGAAATAAGATTCAAATCCAGTTCATCTGTATTAGGACCCCAATTTGGCATCTCCATATTGTTGTATATATCAAGGCACTTAAGACGGAACTGTCTCATCCATTCCGGATCATTTTTTTCCTTAGAGACCTTTTCGACTATCTCTTTAGTAAACCCAGCCTCTTCACGATAAAAATCCTGATCGGTTTCTACGTCTTTAAAGTCATACATTGACTGATTAATATCAGCAACTGACTTTTTTATATCATCGAACATATCTGTCCTCATCCTATTGGCGAACCTTATATTCGCCGTTTATATTGCTATTACTATTATCAAACCCGTCTTTAATATAAAGGTTATGCTATAAAAATCTAATAATTGATATAGGTGTCAAAGGTTCTTTTTGACACTATATGACGGCCAAATTGCTCCGTTTCTACGAAACTCTCGCAATATTAGTCCTTAATAAAACGTTCAAATCCATTTTTGTTAATATCTTCAACAAGCGAGCTATCACCTGATGCCACGATTTCACCCTTTACAAGGACGTGTGTGTGGTCAACATGAAGTGATTCAAGAATCTTGGTTGAATGTGTGATTATGATAAGCGCTCCATTCTCTCTTTTCTGATACTCCTCTATACCTTTGGATACTGTACGAACAGCATCAACATCAAGTCCCGAATCCGTCTCATCTAGAATTGCAAGACGAGGACTAAGCATCAGAAGCTGGAGTATCTCTGCTTTCTTCTTTTCACCACCCGAAAAACCTACATTAAGGTCACGGTCTGCATATGAAGGATCCATATTAAGAAGCTCCATTGTAGACTCCAAAAGCTTCTTATATGCAAGGAGCTTAATCGGCTTGCCGGTCTGAGCATGAATGGCATTTCTAATAAATGCCGAAAGCGATATCCCAGGCACTTCCAAAGGATTCTGGAATGACATAAACATTCCGGCGCCCGCTCTCTTATCTGTAGAAAGTCCTGTTATATCCTGCCCGTCAAAAAAGATTCTGCCTTCATCAACCACATAGTTAGGGTTGCCCATGAGAGTGTTTCCAAGTGTAGACTTACCGGCACCGTTTGGTCCCATAAGTACATGTGTTTCCCCTTGATTGACACTTAAATTCAATTTATGCAGGATCTGCATCTCGTCAACCGAAACCGAAAGATCACTAACCTGCAGAAGCTTTTGTTCAGACATTATTTCTCGTCCTTTCTATATATCCAATAATTTTATTATGACAGGCAAAAAAGGCTTTGCTTTGCCATAATTTTTGTACAAAAAAGTCTTTGTGTGTTTTCCTAGGTGTTTACTAGGAATTAACTATAACACTCCAATTTTAACATATCAATACACAGAGAAACATTTTATAAAATTTTTACCAAAAAAGCAATAAAGGTAGCATATGCTAACTGCCCTATCCAAGCTACTTCCGCTCTTTATATATCGTACCACAATAGGCGCTTTTAAGTAAAAAAAATAGTCGAAAAAAGATGCCCTATTCGATTAGGACATCTTTTGAAACATATAATCTAAACTGCCTGCATTTGCATAACAGTAAAGGGAGCGCCTGTCTGGCAAGTGGGAAGTTTTGAGTAAGTTATATTATATATCCCAAAAGCTTACTACTAAGGAGCGCTGCTGCTATTCCATTATGATAAATTTTAAAAAGATCATGCACTTCTTGACTTGTAGCCGTGGTCATATCCTTTTGGTACTCGTCTGTAACCTCAGGAACCTGGGCGCTGCAAGATTTTTGTGCTTCTATGTGAAGTTCAACATTACCCATACCCGCTCCTCCATAAAATTCAACTACCGTTTCATCCATAAAATCATCGTCAGTAGATGTCGTTGTAAGCACAACTTCAGAGCTCCTTGTTTCATCACCTGCCGCTATAGTTATTTTCCCATAAGGAAGCCCCAAAAAAGAGCTTTCATCATGCATATTATCATCTTGTAATGACATAATGCTTATATACGAACCGTCTAAGTTTATTGACATATATGAGCCATCATTTGAACTTTCTTCTTTGCAAAGTTTGATTTCAACATTATTATAATCAAAGGATATATTAAGCACTTTGCCCGTTCCATCATCACTACTTGCAACAGACCAGTTAAAATCACTGTCATCGAGAATATCTGCAATCGCTTTAGCATTATCTTTTAATTCATTATCTTCATTGGTTATAAGCTTTTCAATATTCTCTATTTGAGCATTTGATTGTGCTATGTTGTCAAGAAGGTTATGAACACAGTTTCTGGCGCTTTCATGTGTACTCATGTAGTCTGCAAGATCGCACAGCATTTGTTCGTAATCATCTGCCTTTGGGCTACATGTATATACTGTCCCAGGCAGAACCTCTTCGAAATGCTTTAATGATATTGAACTACCAGTTTCAATCTGAACATTATCATCTGTAACAATACCCATCATAATTTTAAAAATCTCAGCAAAATCTGCATCTTCATTGCTCTTGCCATCTCCGGATTCCTCGTTACTTTCAAGAGCGTTATCTTCGCTAAAGCTTAGTCCTGTAACCGATTCAAAGCCATACTTAAAATCTTCTGTATTAAGCACGTAATAGTTTTCATCAATCTGCGGAATGTAAACTCCTGCTGTATCACAATTTATATTTGCAGTTATCGCAAGCGTTTCTTTGGCATTTTCAATAAACGCACACTGTGCTAACGTTTCACTTTTTTCCCTATTATAATGCAGTTTTAAATTTATGCTTGTATCCTCAAGCACATTCTGAAAGTTCTCATTATCCGATTTTGCCCATATACTTATATCTGCATCTGTATCCGGGATATCTTTTCCTGTGAAAAGAGCTGTAAAAAAGCTTTGACCCTGACTCCTTGCTATAGTTTGAACCGTTGATGGTAGCATGTCCTGATTGATCGTATAAAACTCTTCACTTGAAGATGCCCTGTCATAAACTACTTCCTTATTTTCATTTGATTTAAGGGCCAGAATTGCACATATTAGCGAAAGAGAAGCTACTCCTGCTGTAAAAAAAGGAATGATTTTGGAATTCATAGATTATTACCTCTTAATTGTTAGACAGTATCCCGCGCTATCACATAAGTTCAACGAGATTATGCAACAGCGCAGTTACCAAGACCCTATCGCCCTTGGATCCCCTATCCAAAGACGCGGTATAGATAGGTCTTATTCTTTATTCCCCCAACAAAACTCAAGGAAAAAGCTGACCTAAAGAACTGTTTCTCGTGCTCTCTCGAACACATTTAGAATTATAAATCAAAAAAATGTTTTGTGTTCATTTTCCGACGAAACGTCAATTTTAGGGGGTTGAATCGGCGTATATATGTATGCGTTATATCGAGCGTTTCCGCATTGCGCCGCATTTTACTATGATTCAGTTCTTGTGCGCCGGCATAGTTTACCATTTAAAAGGTGGCTTTTTTGATGCTTCTTTGAAGCAAAATTCCCCCATCTAAAACCAGGTTAATTTATCAGCGTTTACAGCTATCTTAAGATGGCTAAAATCTGCTTATATCATGTATTTTCCAAGTGAAAGCGTAACACACCCGCACGCAACGTGTGCCGTTTTTGATTTATAAAGATAGAGTGAGTAAAAAATACCCGCTCCAACATCGATGTTGAAACGGGTAACATTTTGTCTATTCGCCGCGGCAGTGCTCAGTTTACATTATGGTCTTTTGAACACTACCCAACTTTTAGAAATAAAAAAAGCAGGTGATGGGAATCGAACCCACCTATCCAGCTTGGAAGGCTGGTGTTCTACCAATGAACTACACCTGCAAGATAAGCTTGCGTTGCAACTTAATGAACAAGTCGGGGTGACAGGATTCGAACCTGCGGCCCCCTGCTCCCAAAGCAGGTGCTCTAGCCAAACTGAGCCACACCCCG
>ERZ842401.1084-NODE-1084-length-39872-cov-19.768365_pt1 | contig 39872 bp, 24 predicted proteins | sample MGYA00521270_ERZ842401 | MGnify/ENA primary metagenome ERZ842401 (study PRJEB31892, sample SAMEA3878208) | bioreactor metagenome | biome: Moose rumen | place: Sweden | collected 2011-10 | study: EMG produced TPA metagenomics assembly of the PRJEB12797 data set...
GTCACATTTATGAAGAAAGTCCTTGCATCCCGGGAGGCGTCCATATATGGATAAAGAGGATCTTTTTTCTGCTGCTGATTGGCACGGTTGTTATGTTCTTTATCCGGGAGGAAATGGAGGAGGTGAACTACCCCTCCTCTTCCTCTCCGGAAGTTTCCAAATACTTCTACATTCAGGATTACAGCGGCGTCTTCACTGAGGCCACTGAGCAGTATATTTTTGACCAGGCAAGGAAACTGGATCAGAAGACTACCGCCCAGATCGTGGTGGCTGCGGTGCCGGACACACGGGAGGAGCCCCTGGAGACCTTCAGCCTGGCCATGGCCAACAGTCTGGCCATCGGCACCAGGGAAAAGGACAACGGGATCCTGATCCTCTTCACCACCGCAGAGCCCCACGTCCGCCTTGAGGTGGGCAAGGGGCTTGAGGGGCTCATTCCCGACGCCCGGGCAGGACGGATCCTGGATGAGAATGCCGTGGATCCCAAAAACGCCCGTCACTGGAACCAGGCCGCTCTGAACACCTTTGTGGCGGTGGCGGGTCTTATCTACCAGGATGCGGGGGTGGATATACCTGGATCCCTTCACCGGTTTGACCAGACTGACGAGGAACCCGGGTCGCCTACTATGGCAGATCTTACTTTCCCGGAAAACACTACCATTGCGGATAATGACGAGACTCTGGGTGAGCGGATCCTTAATTCCTTCCTGGCACTGCTGGGGGTCTTAGTGTTCTTTTTGACATTTGGCCTTTTGATTTGGGCTGCCATGTCCTCCGGCGGCGGTGGCGGCGGTGGCGGAAGTTCTTCCGGCGGCGGCTGGTCCGGAGGATCCTCCGGTGGCGGCTACGGCGGTGGCGGCGGCAGCTTTGGCGGCGGTGGAGCCAGCAGGTAGCCGGGCGGACCCTTCAGGTGCATTCATGCTTTATTCGATCATCACTGCTGCTTCCTGTCTGTATCAGAAATGTGTGGATCGACCTTTACGGATCCAGGAATGGTGTCTGCGGTCGCTGAACCGGCAGATCAGAAATCTGTCAGGCGGAATTTCGTTATTGCCTGGGTGAAGTTCTTGGATAGACAGGAGAGCTAAACTGTATTGGCTGCCTCCAGATCCCCTGCGTGTCGCGCAGGATCCGGGAGGAGGAATGAAATGCAGTCTGGGTTTGATTTCTGGAACCATGAAAGTCTGAGATCCTGATGGTATGAAGGTATCCTGAGCCGCTGGCACAGGACGCAGAAGGCCTGGGATCCAGGATCTCGCAGATTTCTCTTTTGGTGGTCGCGGCCGACTCTCCCGGAAAGCAGGGCAGGATAGGGTAGGCTAGTAGCAGGTCTTAAAATCTGCACCTGAATCATATTTCAGATCGCAGGTGGTGGAAGGCTGTCGGTGCTGACTATACAATCCATTGTTAGTGGCAGGTGATGGAAGTTCCTGAAAATGCTTTGTTGTCTGTTGGTGTGGTGAGAAATTTTTATGAGTCTGAAAGGAAAATCAATTTCCGTGTGCAGTGCGCTGACTGCAGCGGTCGTTCTTTGGGGTGTGTCATCATTTTCAGGGCAGGCTTTGGCGGATAACCTCAAGGATAACAGGATAGCAGCCCTGAAGACCATGGCTGGTGCTCTGCGCCATGCCGCCGAACTGGTGAACGCTAAAAGAGAACTTGCGGGGCTGGAAAAGGACGAGGCAATGTGTCCCACAGGATTTGACAACTCCTGCAGGGAAGAGGAAAAAATTGCAGTTAAGTGCGGCTTTCCAGACGCTACTCCTGACGGCATTGTCCGTGCATTGAATGCCGATCTGGGCAAGATTGTGGACGGCAGGGTTCCTGACAACAAATGGGTTTATGTGTTTAAGGAATGGGACAAGGATGCCCGCCAAATTCTGGTGACCCTCAATGGTGCGCCTGTTCCTGACGCTTTTGAAGCCGGAGAAGATCTTACTGTCAAGCACCAGTGCTATATTTTTTACAACACTCCTTGTTATCAAGATCCCAGAGACACCAAACATGACGGCAACCTGAATGGCATCCAGATCAGGCTTTTCACTGACGGATGCTAAGATGGCTGTTATGACTGGCAGTCTGTAAGGATCATTTGGCTTTCTGGGCTTTCAGGCAACGCCGGACAGTCTGCTGATAGTGGTGGCTGCCCGGCTCTTTTTTTGCAGTTTGCTGTGGACTGAAGGCACCGTGTTCCGGATCTCTCCTTTCAGCCGAGGGGCGGGATCCCATGTCAACACTGGGCAGAACCTGTGAATGAGGGACTGTGGCTTGCTGTCGTTTTCGGTGATAAATGTCCGGATCGATGCGACTGAATGCCAGGAAATTCCGGTCGTCGGGGATGCGTCGGGATTCTTTGTATTTTGAAGACTGTTCAAATGGATAACTGGACCAGCAAGAAATGTTTTACAAGTACACAGTCAAAGAACATGAATGTGATTGTGAGCAAATGTGGTTGTGATGGTTTAACGTGTAGGGGTTGAACCGCGGTTTACACGGTCAATCCATCGTGCAATCGGAGGAGCCACATTGGGGTGGGGCTGAACTGAAGTCTGTTCATCAAAGCTGTAGTTTGCGGGTCTGGGAGCTGATAATGTCATATCCAGGGCATTTAACATAATACCCCTTATACGAAGTTAGAACTGTAGATCCAGGTGCCTCGTTAGTCTGCATCATCAATCTGATCTCTCCGGGATCCTACTTTTCATGTATCTGCGTTCCTGAGTACTGACTAATCTTTGATCGCATGTGCAGACGGACATCGTAAACAGTTCGTGGAGCCGTTTAAGATTCAACCTAACGGCTCTTTTATATCTCGAGAACCACGATGATGTCAGCAGTCACCTTGCTTTGTCTGACACTTCCCTATAACATCATTTCTGCTTTCATCTTCCTGTTTCTCAGCTCGTGTGACCCTTCATTCACCCCTGAACTCAGAACTAACCTTCCACGTCTGGCGTGGCTCATGTTGCTGAAGCCCTTCGGATCTGGGTCTCTAGGGGGATAGCATTATTCTGAGCTGACTCGCTGCCCTCCATACTGCACATCAGGAATTTGGTGACCGGTACCAGCCGATCATTTGCCTCCACCCAGGAGGCCCCCGATGATGATGAGCCCAATCACCACGAGAGCAACTATATTTGTGAATGAAGATTCTTTACTCATGACCAGAAGCGGATCCACTCCGGCCAGGGCGTCCGATGCGTTGGCAAGTAGCAGAATGCTGAGCAGGTTTCTTTTCATTTCTCATCCCCCTTTGTGTACCTGATGGTTCGCTGATGTTAGGCAGTAGCAGGCATGATGCAATTGAAAATTCCGCTTATCTTTAATCTCGTGGAAGGCTGCATGCTCATGATCTTCTGATCGGTTACATCTGATTGGTTACATCTTCAGGCACTCTTCAAACAGATCTTCAAAATTGATCTCACTCTTTCCCGAGGACCTCTCCCTGTCATTCTCCTGATCACCTGGTGTGCAGTTTTCGTTGCACCTGCTTTGCTCTGGATGTGGCTGGTTGCTTCTTGCCCCTTCATCTGTGTTTCCAGTGACCTGTGAATTTCTGATTTGAACTGCTTCAGGATTTGTGACTTGGGCTGAGTTTCCTGTTACCTGACTTCCAGTTGTTCCAAAAGTACTTTCCTGTTGACTGTACTGTTTTTTTTCTCCTGTTGACTCTTCCGGAACAGTCACTGGTCTCCCTTCTGTATGGTTATCGTTTCCGCCTGAGTTACCGCAAGAGTCCATGTTCTGGCGTCTGTCCGGATCCTGGTACCCATTCCCGGGCGCTGCTGTTTCCGTTGTTCCCGAGGGGTGTCTCCCTTCTCCGGCATTTCCTCCTGGACCCTGTTCAGGAGGCTCTCCATGGGGATCTGAAGTAGTGCTGTTTTGGCAGATCACACTCCAGCCGTTTTCATCCTGCTTCAGTTCTGACACTGTAACTGTGGCACCATCATGTCCGATGTCATTGTCGAAGATATAGCCGGAAAGCGGGTTGAGGAAACAGCTTTCAATGATGTTGCCAATTCCACGGCCGCCGTTATCCAGGTTGGTCAGGGACTGGCTGAACAGTGTCTCGAACACCGCCGGGCTGATCTCCAACCGGATCCCACGGTCAGTGAGCAGCCTGGTGGCGATCTTCCCGGTCTGGGAGCGCACGATCTCCCGGGCGGCTTCCGGCCGGATGAAGTCGAAGACCACAATGTTTTCCCCGATGCGGTTCAGGATCTCCGGTCGTTCCAGTTTCTGCTTGAAGTAGTGCTCCACTCCGCTGCGGACGCTGGCTTCCACCTCACTGAAACTCATATCCGGCTTCACCCTTGGTCGGCGGGTTCGGCCGGTGGGATCCCGGGGATCATCCTCGTAAATCCCCAGGTTACTCGTGAAAATGATGATGCACTCGGAGAAGTACACCGTTTTCCCCTGACCATCGGTCATGCGTCCGTCTTCCAGGATCTGCAGGAACTTGTCCAGAATGGATGAATGGGCCTTTTCGATCTCGTCAAACAGCAGGATGGAGAACGGGTGCTCCCGGACGGCATTGGTCAGCTCTCCTCCGGCCTCATAGCCCACATATCCTGGTGGCGCGCCGAAGAGGCGCTGATCGCTTTGGGGCTGCATGAACTCACTCATGTCAAAGCGGATGCAGTTGCGCTCGTCCATGAAGATCATTTCCGACAATGCCTTGGCGGTTTCCGTCTTGCCCGTTCCTGTGGGTCCGGCAAAGAACAGCACACCCCGGGGCTTGGATCCGGCAGAGGAGTGCTGGAGTCCCGAAAGACCGGTCACCGCCCGTTTGACCACTTCCATGGTTTTTCTTAGGGCTCTGCCCTGCCCTTTGACTCTCTGGGAAAGATTGCTGCTCCGGATCCGGTCCCTGAGATCCGGCGCTTCCCAGGGATTCTCGGCCACGCCGAACCGGTAGTAGTCAACAGCCGCCGGCAGCTCCGAGATCCCCAGTTTTCTTATCAGGGAGATGTTTCTCAGGGCGTTGAGTTCAATGTAAGTGAAGCCTTCGGTCTTGCCGATGAATTTGTTCCGGATCTTCCTGAGTTCATCCGGATGGTTGCGGTAATATGGCAGATCCCGGGAGAAGATCTCCGGGGTGAAGAAGGCCTTGAAAAACTGATCGATGAACCTTCCCCGTTCCTCACGGGACGGACTGTCTATGCGGATGATCTTCACCGTGGGGTTGCCGTGGCAGAACCAGACTGGCAGATCATTGACCCGGTTCACCAGCAGGATCAGGATGTTCCTGAGCACCTGGCCGCTGGCGCCGCTTCGGGCCGATAGAGACTCCAGTCCGGATTTCAGCAGTGACAGAAAGGCATCACTTTCCTCAGGGGTGAGGCGGTCAGAGCTGACCGCCAGATGGGAGGCGAAGCTTATGATTGCCGCTGCCGGGATCCCGGTCTGCCTGAGGGCCCGGCGCACATAATGATGGGCCTGGGGATTCATGCCCCTGAAGGAGCACTGGATGCTGCAGTTGCCATCGTCGTCCCGGATCATGCAGGCAGGATGGGTGGCGGGAGCCGTTGGGGCCCCCTGACAACCTCCCTGCCCCGGAGCGGTACCGGAGCCGGCGCCCCCCTCTGCCGGTGCCGGACCGCCGTCCTTTCCCAGGATCCCCGCCGCTCTGGCGAAGCCTGCCAGGGATACTGGATTGTTCTGCTCCAAGGGGCAGTAAAAGCCCTTGATAACCGGATCATAGAAGCCCAGGGCTTCATAGCCCCGTCTTTGCAGGAAACTGTACAGGTACTCATCCAGACTGGTGAAGCCCCGGTCGGACAGGAAGCGGTCAAAGATGTTGCCTTCGATCACCAGCACGGAATTGGTCTGGGAGAAGATCTCCAGATCCGTCTGCCACTTCTTTTCCTGGAGTGGTGCTCTGTCTGTGGCTGCTGCCATGGCTTTCAACCTCCTGTGGCTCTCCGGGCTTTGCCGGATCCTCTGCTGTTACCGGACACTGAAGACCGCCCCGCCGGTTCCATCCCGTCCCAACCGCAGCTGATCCCCGGTTTTCAGGGGATAGATCTTCTCCGTCTCCAGCCGCCAGCCGTTGATGAAGGTGCCGTTGGTGGAGCCCAGATCCCTTACCATGAAGCTGCCGCCACTGATCCAAATCTCCAGGTGCTTTCTGCTGACGGTGGGAAAACTGGCCAGATAACCGCTGATCCCGCCATCCGTAGCAATACCACGGCCCAGGATCACTGGGGTGTTCACCGGGATGATGCGGAAGCCGTCGGCGGCTTCCAGGCATACTGGAGGCGCAGCAGAGGTGGGGCTCCGGGGTGCCTGGGCGGCTGAGCTGGCGGACGGGGCTTGGGGTGGGAGCACAGGCTCCGGGCCCAGGCCGGCAATCGGTGCGGGACTGGCGGCACTGGTATCACGGGGTGGCAACTGACGCACCACCACCCTCCGGTGGGGCCGCCTTCCCGGATCTGCCCCGGCATTGTTCCCTCCTGGATTGCTGCCGGGAACGGCACTCTGAAAGAACCTTCCCGCATCCGTAGCGGGGGACACATTCCGGGATTTTACAGACATCTCCATGGCACCGGCACCGAAGATCTGGTGGTATTCCTCCGGGGTGATCTCGGTTTTCGGCTCATTGAAGAACATGGTGCCGCATTGGCGGCAGCTGCCGGTGCCTTCCCGGTTCAGGGTGCCACAATTCAGGCAACGGATGACAATCATGCCCAAGGCTCTCTCCTTTTTGTTTCCGGCAACCGCCCGCCCACTGGCAGGGACGGCATTACCGTCTTCAGCATTTGGCCAGGTACACCGCAATTTTCTCCGGGTCGGCACCTGGCGGTCCCAGGCAGATCCGGTCACCGGCTTTCAGCTTCACATCCTGGTTCTTCGCCAGGCGCTGCCCGTTGACATAAGTGCCGTTGGTGGAGCCGATGTCCCGGAGGAACAGAGAGATGCCGTTGGTCCAGAATTCCGCATGTTTCCGGCTGACGCAGAGCCGGTCGCTGAGGTAGCCCTTGAAGTCTCCGTCCTCCTTCAGCCCCCGACCGATGATCACATGCTCCTCCCGGGGATTGATGGTGGACATGCGATCTTCGGACTCCAGATAGGTGGGCTCCCGGGGTGGCTGGGGCGACCTGGGTTGAGGTGCTACCACCGGCGGTGCGCTCACCCGGATCCGTTCTTGGGACTGGCGTTGCCCAGGTGCGGAAGATGGCTTCAGGGCACTGTTATTCCGGGCCGGAGACACTGGGTCTAATACAGGGATAGGCCGGGGTTGCGGTGCGGACGGAGACGGCGGCGCAGGCGGGGCCATGGGAGGCACACTGAACCGCATCCGCTCATGGGGCGGACGGGGTGCCGGTGCTGGTGCCTGTGCTGATAGGGGAGCCGGCTCCGGTTTTGGGGCACTCTCCGCACTAATCTGGGGCATGGAGGCAAACATCACCTGGGGCTCTGGTACGGGATGCGGTGCCTGCTGGGAAGAGGGCGCGGGTGCCGTCTTCGGTCCTGGCGCAGAAGCAGGGGCCGGTGCGGGTGCGGGCTTATGCTCCGGCTCCGGTGCATGCTCCGGCTCTGCAAACATATCAAAGCCGTCCGGCTCGGCAGACGGCACCGGCTCAGATCTGGCCGCAGGCTCCGGTTCAGGTGCTGCCGCTTCTGCCTGCTCCTGGCTCCCTGCGATATTCATCATCAGATCATGGTAGTCGGCATCCGAAACCTCCTCCACCTTCAGATCCATGATCATGGCACCGCACTGGTGGCAGACGATCTCGTTGGCCTCATTCACCGCCCCGCAGGTACTGCATCTGATTATCAGTCTGCTCATGACGTGCCTCTCCTTGCCTGTTCAGGCGCTGTGTATCCGCTGTGATCTCCGGTGAGGCTCCCGGCGCTGTCTCGGGTTTCCTCCTCTGTGCATTCTACTGCCAGATCCATCTCCGACACATTGATCACCGTGGCATAAGCCGCCTCCGGTGGCCGGTAGTTTTTGTCCAGCAGCACCACGCCCTTCTCCTGGAGTTTCTGCTCAATCTCCGCATAGTCTTTGCAGAAGTATCTCATCTCCCCGCACAGGTAGGCTGTCTCCTCCTGATCGGGGCTGCGGCTGCTGTTGTCCATGAGACCCACCTCCATGGCCACCTTGCCGTCGGCGGACACAGTTACATCCACGGCAGTGTCCTCGGTGTACTGGAGGAGGATCCGGGTGAGCCTGCCCCCGTCTCCGGCGGTGAGGGTTTTCTGGGCCAGGACCGGATAGCCTAGTTCCTGAAGGGTCTCTTCCACCAGGCGCAGGATCTCCTGGTTCTCCCTAATGGTCATGACTTCTGCTTTGAGACGGGTGCAGGCCTCCTGCATTCTGCGCACTCCGTCCCGGCTCACGTCAAACAACTCCTCCTGGATCCCGGCCTCCTGGCACAGCACGGCATACAGCGGATAGACGCTGCCAAAGGCCCGCTCCGCTTCATCCTGCTCCTTCTGAAAGTCCAGGATCTTCTTCCGGAACTCCGGCACCGTCTGGTTCAGGAACTGCCGGCAGGCATCCACGGTTAGGGACTGCCGGAGACTTTCCCGCCTTGCTTCATACTCTCTGCGGATCTGGGGTGCGGTCTCCTCCAGACCCAGGGTGTTTTCTTCGTCCGCAATGCTTTCCAAGAGGGATAGGATCTCACTGAGTCCGCCCAGCTCCAAATCGGATGGTTCCTGTGGCACCGATGAGGGGGCCTGACGGAGCAGGCGGTCGATCTGACTCAGCAGTGTCGCTCCTGCCGCTCTCCGTCGGGCGCGGAGATCCTGCTCCAGGATCTGATCCAGCCCCTTAAGCCTACCTGAGATCATCTGGAGTGCAGCCTGGATCCAAGTCAGCTGGGACGGATCACTGCTGCCGGTGATGATCGCCTGGTTGGCCTGGAGAAACTGCCGGACTTCGGAATACACGGCAGCGGCCTGCTCCTGGGTGTCAGATCCCATGTCTCCTGATGACTGGGTGAAAGCCTGGCAGCGGCTCAGTACCGGCAGCAGTTTCTGCATGTCCGCCCTGATCTCCTCATGGAGCTTCCGGTTGCTGTCCTTGAGGGAGGCAATGAGCTGCCGCCGCTCCTCTTCCCGCTGCAGGCGTTCCAGCTCCCTTTGGTGCTGCTCCTCCAGGCGGCGCCGTTCCTCCTCTGCCCGGCGTCGCCGCTCTTCTTCCTCTTTACGACGCCGCTCTGCCTCCTGGCGGCGGCGCTCCTCGGCCAGGCGCTTCTGTCGCTCCTTTTCCTGGCGCTTTCTTTCTGCTTCCTCCCGGCGTTTCTGCTCCTTCTCCCGGCGTTTCCTTTCCTTCTCCTGGCGCTTCCGTTCCTGTTCGGCCTTTTCCCTTGCGGCTTTTTCCCGGGCCAGACGCTGTAGCTCCTGCTCCTGCTGACGGCGCAGTTCTTCCCGGCGCTCCCGCTCCAGGCGCATGCTGCTTTCCTTTCTGCCGCTCATGGTGTGCCTCCTGCTCTCTGTGTGGCTTCCTGTGGATCATCCGGCCGGCCACCGGGCTCTTCTGTCCCGGCGGCGCTGTGCCGTTGTTCTATAGCCAGAAGCCCGTGATCTGGTAGTCCCGGTTGTCCCCCTCTCCGGTGAGGTAATGCCGCAGAACCTGCAGCAGGGGACGCTCTCCGTCGTATCCCGGATCGATTTGCTCCTCCGGATCTCCGGGTACCTGGCACCGGAGTCCCGGCTTGAATTTGATGATCCGGTGCCGGGGCAGGATCCTGGGAAGCCTGGCGGTCAGATCATCCATGAAGGACAGGATCTCCCGGGTGATATCTGAGCTACTGCTGAGCAGGGGGATCAGGATCCCGCCTTCTGCTCCCTCCCGGGCTGAGGACAGTGCCCCGGCGGCGAAATCTCCGCCGAAACAGTCATCGGTGGCGAACCGGTGTCCGCCACCTGGCTTCCGGCGCCGGAGCAGGGCCAGGATCAGCTCCAGGCCCCCGGTGATATCCTTCATGGCGTTGACGATGATCTTGGCCTGATCGAGCCGGGTGTTCTCCTCATCCCGGGGATCAATTATGGTGGTGTCAGCCAGCTCCAGGGCGCCTCTGATGTGGCGGATGGTTCTCCGGGCAATGCTGTTCACCTCCCCGGGGGTGAGGGCATAAATCAGGCTTTCATTGTTCCACACCGCCTTGTACAGAATGGTGAAGGCACTCCGGAACCGGATCTCCTGGAATGTCTCGTCCTCCTCCTTCAGGATCATGCCGGTGATCCGGCTGAGGAGATGGCGCTGGCTTACTTTTCCCGTGTTCCGGAGGAGTCTGGCGTAGATCCGGCAGGTCAGGTAGTTGTACAGTTCGTCCCCGGGCAGGATCCGGCAGATCTTCGCCACCGTGGTGTCCGACAGAGCGGGAAACATGAACACCGCGGCGAAAATGAAGATCCGCTTGAGGACAATGGACATGTCCAGATCTGGCAGCACCTGATCCTGGAAATAGCGGAAGAAGAGATCCGCCTTCTGCCGGATCTCAGGTCCGAAGTCATAGACGTTCAGGTTGCTGCCGAAGATCTTGTCGCAGATGGTCCTTAGGTTCATTTTGGAGGCTTCCACGGAGAAAAAATGGTTCCGGATCTTACCGTCCCGATCCTGGTTGGTGTCAAGGAAAAGGTAGTCTGTGCTGTTGAACATGCGGATCATTTGCCGTTCCCGGTGGGCTGGGACATACACCTCATAATCCCCGTGGACGGTTCCGATGGTGAGGATGGCGTGGGTGCCGGAGGGATGGCGGCTGATCTTCCGGATCACGTGCTCCTGGCATTCCTTCCGGGCTGTCAACTGCCGGGTCAGATCCAGCAGTTCAAACAGTTCCCGGATCTTGTCCTCCAGATCTGCCGAGGGCTTCATCCGGGGATAAGGCGGACAGGGAAGGGTGCCGACGATCCTTCCTAGATGCAGGGTGCTGGGGTGCTCTGTCATGGGCTCTCTGTTTCCTTTGCTGTGGTGTTTGTTTTACGGGAGCGTCAGGTGTCTTGTTGGATCTTGGGGGACCTGAATTTGTTCCGCTCTTCGGCTCTTTCTGTCTATTCCTCAGTGTTGTCGGCAAGACCGATGATCTTGATGGCTCCTGAGTCATCCTCCGCAGTCAGATAGTATTTGACCGTGCTGATCAGAGGCGGTATAGCAGGATCAAATTGGGTCTTATCAACTTCAATGCTGAGGAAGGACTGGAATTTCAGTCTGTCGCTTTTGAGCACGAGACCCGGGATCAGGGTCTCAAGTTTCCCGATAAGGCTGACGAACTTTTTGGTGGTCGCACTTTCTGTGTCAAAAATGCTGAAGATATCCACCACGGTGCTTTTCCTGAGCCGCAGTACCGCCAGGACGAGCTCAAGGCTGGTTGACAGATCCCTGAAGCAGCCTTGGATCTCCTTGATTGTGGCAAGGCCCGGATCATTGGGCTTCAGTTTTTTTTCATTGCAGTCAGGGATGTTGGCACCTTCAGCCTTCTTAAGTGCCCGATCGGATATCCTGAAGGTCAGATCGGCGATTTTGCCGATGAGTTCCTGGCTGAAATGATTGACAAAATCTCCGTTGTGCCAGGCGGCCTTGGAAAACACGGTGATGGCGGTCAGAACACTGGCGTTCAGTTCTCCCGTCTCCGGTGCGTCAGTGATGATCTTTTCCAGTTCTTGGAAGATCTCCTGCTGGTAAGGTTGTGACAGATCCCGGAGCATTCGGGCGTATACCCTGCTGGTCATGAAATTAAAACGGTCATTCAGTGGCATTTTGCTTCTGACATACTGCACAAATCCGGGGCTCAGATCCGGGAAGATGAAAACTGCCGGGAAAATGAACAGTTTCTTTAGGGCCCGGGCTTCCTGGTCGTCCTTCGACGGTTCACGATTCAAGTATTCCCGGAGGCTGTCAGCCTGTCCTCCGGTCACGTCCTGAAAGTCACCTGCTGTCAGGTTGCTGCCAAACACTGTGGAGCACACGGCCCTGATCATGCGGAAGATTTTTTCAGCCGATAAAAACTGGTATCTCGTATGCCCCCTTGGGTCGGTGCTTATGTTGAGAAAAAGTTCATCCCTGCAGGAAAACATTTTTTCGGTTTTCAATTTATTGGTGTCATGGACAAACACCTCATATTCGCCGTGTTCCGTTTCCACGGTGAAGAAGGAAAAGTCCCTGTTCCGGACCTTGCTTATGTCTGTGACCTTGTGCTTTTTGCACAGGGTGTACTCCTCAAATTTTCTGACGCTGTCCACCGCACTGAAAAGTTTTCTGACTTCTTCCCGCATCTCAGGGGTAACGGACTGCACCGGGAACGGTGGCACAGGTATCGCCGAACGATCCAGGGGGATGTCTTTCTTCAGTTTCCACTGGACCTCAAATTCCGGCAGATCCTTCCGGTCCAGGGGGATGAACACCAGATGGAAGGGATTGCCCTCGGCGCCGTAGGTGTAGGTGAGTTTGAGGCGGCAACTGATCTCCTGGTCCACAGGTAGCACCTCATCTGCCTCAATGTAGGCTTCCCAGAAGGTCTTGTCCCGGGCGTTGCCCCGGACCAGGGGGAAGTGGTAGAACTTCTTGCCTGCCGGCAGGACGAAGGTCCAGGCAATGGGAATGTCGCAGGTTTCGTTGACCTTGGGACGGATCTTCATGTTCTGCACCAGGTACAGCAGTTTTCTTTCGCTGCCCACCTTGGCCTCCATCTGCAGATCAGGCAGATAGTCAAACCAGATGGCGGTGCGGCTGTCCAGCTCCGCCTCCATGGCACTGGTGAGCCAGGCCCCCAGGGGGATAACCTCCTGCCCTCTGATGCAGGAATAGTTCCCGGCGATCTCCGTGTCATCCAGGAGATCTGACAGCAGGATGAGCCGCACCCGGCCCTTGTCCTTTAGCATGAAGCCGCAGTCTTTTCTGATGAATTCCTCCAGGGGCTTGGTCTTGAGGTGGAATCTGGGGATGTCCCGGGCGATCAGACTACTGTCCGGGTGCTCGTAGACACTGCTGCCGTCTGCTCCCATGGTGTAGAAGGACCGCTCGCCGCCGCAGCGCCGGATCCCTTCCTGATCGAACAGTGTCTTGAGGCGCGCCGCCAGATCCGGGCCGCAGCGCAGATCTGTTTTGGCAAGCAACGGAGCCCGGAAGTCCCGGGTGGGATGGCGCACAAACTGGATCCCCCGGGTTTCCGGGAGTTGCTCCTTGAGCCTAGGATCATATTCGCACTGCACAGGTGTGTAGTAGGCCCGGTCGGCATAGTAGCCCACGGCCACTATGAGATCTCCTTTGGCGAGATCATCCAGCAGGCCCTTTTTCCGGGCGCCGTTCAGGGCGGCGATGCTGGCGGGCACGGAGAAGGAGCGGCTGAAGGATCCGCTGATCCCGATGCGCACCGGCTCCAGATCGAAGTCATCCAGCAGATCCGGGACGGCGTAGGTGATCTGAAATGCCGGGATCTCACGGCTCAGGATCTTACCCAGGTGCTGGCACGCCTCGATGCTCACCCGGCGGGCAGCATCGTCAGTGTCCCCTGCCGGGGCCAGGTGGCATCTGAAGGTGTGGGTCTGCACTGCTGAAACCTTGTGATCCAGCAGGATCCCCCGGCTGCCTGTGGCATCGATCCAGCGGGCCGGCTTTCCGGGCTCCTCCCAGCGCTGCACCAGGGGACAGTGTACTTCCAGGAGTTCCCCGGTGTCTGTGTGGAACCGGGGGCAGGAGATGGCCAGATCCATGCCGGTGCTCTGGTATCTCCGGGGTGCCTGCTCCTCCCGGGGGGCAGCGGTCAGCTCCGTCTTGGGAATGCCGCATGCTGCCACCACTTCCAGGATGAAATCCCGGGCGAAGGCACGCAGATCCGCCCCGGCCAGATCCATTTCCCGGGGCTCTCTCCCCCGGATCTCCGCACGGATCCGAGCCTCATTCACGGAGATCTTTCCGGTGCTCACCTTGTCGATGAGAAACTCCGTCACCAGTCCGTCCCGGACGCTCCGGATGATCTTTCCCGATGATCCGTGCATGGCGGCAAAGGTGTACATCTCCTTCTTCTGGTAATCCGCAGCGGTTTTCATCTTCGGGCGGCGCATGGGTTTTTGGTACAGGCGGAAGTTCCGGTAGGAGTCCAAGATGCTGACAATCTCCCAGAAGATGTTGTCCGAAGCCATGTAGGGCAGGAGAAGGTGGGCATCCCGGGTCATCTGATCCAGAGCGCGGATCCGCTGCCATCCCAGCCAGATCTTCCGGTAACGCCGATCCTGCAGGAGCACGTTGTTGGGGGGATTGTTGGTCCAGCGCCCGATGGCGTCGGCGGTGTCCGAGGTTTTCCAGAAACTGATCCGGCTGATGAGATCTGTGGCCCGATCCTGGTGCCGGAGGCCGGCCTGCGTCAGGCGCTCCTTCCGGAGGATCAGGAGTGCCGACAGTTTCCGGAGAAACGCCTTCAGCAGTTGGTTCTCCTGGGTGTCCGGGGAGAAGCGGCGCTTTACGGCCACCATGTAAGGCCGGCCGGAAAGTTTCTCCCGGATGGTCCGGCCCGGCCGGCGGGCCAGCAGCTGCAGGCTTTTGCTGTCGGTCTCCCGGACGGCAAACAGGGGCAGGGACTCGTGGTTCCGGAGGATCTTCATCCTCAGGCTGTTCAGCAGGTACTCGATCTCATTGGCAATGAACTCCACCAGGTGGAACACATGATCCCGGATGGGCTGCTCCTTTTCCGCCGCATGATCGGTAAGGCGCCGGGCATAGGCGGACAGATCCGTGCCCAGAGGCTCGTCGGAGAAGGGATCGAAGGAGAAGACACTGTTGTTCCAGCACATGAGGTGCAGGATCTGCATGGCCTGCAGGTGCTCCGGGCAGTCCTTGTCCGCCAGTCGCCAGTAGAACCCTTCCAGATCCCAGTCCTGGGGGATTTTTCCGATCCTGCCGTGCGTCTGTTCGGCGTCACTGCCTGCCGTCGGAGACGGCTGTGCCGGATCGGCCGGTGCCTGCCCGCTGTTCCTGGGATCTCCGGAGGTGCTCATGGAGTCCTGGGACTGGACGCCTGCGCCCTGGTGCTTGTGCTTTGACATTAAGTCCTCCCGTGCTTCTGTTCCGGAATGTGCCCGTCCTGTTCCCCTCTGAGACCGATCCGGGAACGGCGTGCTCCGGTGATGCCGCATGCGGCGGCGCCGGTTCCGTGTTTTCTGCTCTGCCTTGCCTCTGCCCTTTTGTCACTGGGGACCGGCCCGTCGGTCACAAAACGGCCGGATGCAGGGGCAGATCTGACGGCTGGTCACCGCCCTGCCCTGAGCGGGACTGACGGTGCACCTGGCACCTGCATTGCCGGATCCTGTGCTTCAGGCCGGATCCAGTGCTTCTGCGGGATGAATTTCTTGCGAACTTCAAACCGTGACCTTGGTGCCGTTCTTGTTATCACCCCCGTCCTTCTGGGCCTTCAGCCGGCGCGCCTCATCCTTGAGCACGTAGTTGGCGCTGTTCCAAATGAACTGTCCGAAGGGATTCTCGCAGGCCTGATGGAAGTCCTCGGTGAGATCGAAGCCCTTTTTGCTCACTCCTTCGTTCAGGAGGCGCTCGATGGGTTCCAGACACCTTTCCCGGGAACCGCCCTCGGTCTCTATGCCCCGGAGCTTGGGCATCACCTTCTGCACCAGAGCATCCTCAAAGGCAATGTGCAGCAACTGGGAGAGCCGAGTCCGATCATCGGCACTGATGGATCCGGCGGCGGCCAGGGAGGCCACGTCAGGATAATTGTTCATGTAGTACTCAATGGACTGCCACACCCGGTGGCCCAGGGCCCGGCCCACATAGGACAGGCAGTCGTTGATCTTCTCGATGACCACCTTGTAGGGGGTGATCATGTCTTCGGGGATCATGGTGCTGGTGCGGCACCAGTTCCGCCACACCTTCTCCGTGAGCAGATAGCCCAGGGGCGGCAGCTTCTTCAGATCCTTACGGCTCTGGAGGGTTTGGGGCCGTGGGAAGAAGATCACGTTGCCCCGATCCAGGACCTTGTCTGACAGCGCCTTGGTGGTCTCATCCTGGTTCATGGTGCCCACCCACATGACATTCCTGGTGAGTTCCAGCTCATAGGGCTGGATCCCAGCTCCCAGCTTCACGTCCACCGCCGGGAGTTTGCCCACCATGCCCCTTCTGGTCTCCAGCTTGCTCAGGAAATCCGCAAAGTAGAGCTCCACATGGGCCAGGTTCATCTCGTCCAGGAGGATCAGGTTCATGATCCCCCCAAGGCCCAGGGGACTGTCCCCGCTCCGGGGAATGGTGGCCTGGGCCAGGGCCCGGAGCACCGGCTGGGCGTCAAAGCGGTTGTCGATGGAATTGAAATATCCCAGCATGGACTCCTGGCTGTCCCAGTTGGGCTGCACTGCCACCGGCAGGAAGGGCATGCCGCCCATGAGGGAGTAGTACCGGGGCAGTTCGGACTTGCCGGTGCCGCTGACGCCTGCCAGTACGGTCAGGGGTGACCACTCGGCGATCTTCAGGCAGGTGTGAAAGGCGTAGACAATGCGCCGGGGGAAACTCATGCCGTAGCTGGCGGAGGTGGTGATGATCCGATCCAGCCACTGGGTCTCTCCGGGATCGGTCTCCACCTGCCGGGCCTTCTCCACCCCGCAGAAATAGGGGATGGTGATATCCCGGATCCGGTCGTCCCGATCCTTTTTGCTTCCCATCTGGGCGGTGAGGCGCTCAAAGCGCTGCTCCACGGTCCGGGCGTAGGCTTCGGACTTGGCGTTGAGGCGTTTCAGGTAGTCGCATGAGTTCCTCAGATCCTCGATCTCCCGCTCCGCAGCTTCCTTGGTCCGGGAGCTGCTCATCTGAGACAACTTCTCGTCCCGGTCCCGGAGGGCCTTCTTCAGGGTGTCGATCTCCGCTTTCAGGCGCTGCTCGTTTTCCGTGGCCTCACGGATCTGCTTGGCCTCCAGTTCGCTGCGATCCCGGCTCACCGCCGCCTGGGCGCTGCGGATCTCCGACAGGTAACCCTGGGGATCCCGTCCTCCCAGCACCGCCTCCAGATCCCGGAACCGGAGGAGCTGTCGGTTCAAATCTGTGATCTGAGTCTGCAGGGTGCTGATCTCCTGGCCCAGTTCCTGCTCCCGCTGCTCGCAGATCTGCTGGCGCTGGGCAGTGCGCCGATCAACCAGATCACTAAGCCGGCTCTGCTCATCCTCAAGCTTCTGCCGCATGGCCTGCTCGTCGTCCGCAAACTTCTTCTCCAGAGATACCTTCCGCTCCTCAAGGCTTTTCCGATCAGCCTCCAGGGCGGAGTTGCCGTTCTGCAGATCCCTTTCCCGGCGGGTGAGATCCTGCTCCCGGCTGTCTGCCAGACTCTCCCGGCGGATCACGTCATCGGTGCGATCCTTCAGGATCTGCTCCGCCTCCTGGCGCCTTTTCAGGGCCTCCTTCTCCAGATCCGCCTCCAGTGCGGTCATGCGCCGGCTCCGTTCCTCCTCGGACTCCCGGAGGATCCGGGCCTTCTCGTCCAGCTCATGCTGCCGCAGGAGCCCGTCCAGATCGGCCAGGCGCTGGCTGATCTCCTGCTCCTTGGCGCTGATGGCGTTCTCCCGATCCCGGAGGATCCCCTCATCCTGCAGGAGTTTGGCGGTGGCCTCCTCCTGCTTTTTCCGCTGCTGATCCAGTGCGTCCCGCTCCCCCTTCAGCAGCTCTTCCACCCGGGCGGGAAAGCCAGCTTCAGCCTCGGCCTCCCGGGCGCGGATCCGGCTCTCCCGCAAAGTGAGGTTGCGGATCCGGGTGGCCAGATCCTTCTGACTGTCAGCCAGTTGTTTTTCCAGATCCTGGCAGTGCTGCTCCAGGCTCCGGATCCTGGCCTGGGGATCTGCTTGGGGATCAGGAGTGTCTCCGGCTTCTTCCGGCTTCTTGATGTCCTTTACCAGGGTGCTGTCAGCAGCTTCCGGACTGGTGTCCGCTGTGATCCCTGTGTTTTCCCCAGAAGAGCCTGCGCCCTCCGGGACTGAGGCGGCTGCCACCGTGCTGCCGGTGCCGGCTGGTGCGGTCTGCCCAGAGCTGACTGGATCCGGCTGGGTGCCGTCTGCGGGGACGTTAAGGGCTTCCTGATCACTGTTCATCTGAATGCTCTCCACAAGGTTTTGCAAAGGAAAATAAAATTCTGGTTAAGGACGGGGAAATCCTTCTGGTTAAGGCGGCACCTGCCGAAGCCTCCGTGACCCCGGAGATCAGCAAAGAGATCAATGAGATCCGCAAAGATCCGCATGCCGCCTCCCTTCTGACTGGCGGTGTCCTGATCGGGCTGCTCCTGTCCCCTCATGGAGGGGATGACGGTCCGGTATCCCCAGGCGGCGCAGTCCTCTAGGAAGTCCAGGAGGGCTGGATCCTTGCGCTCCAGGCAGGAGATGATCAGGGCCTGGGCGGCACACTGCAGGGATGATCTGCCACCTCTGAGGATCTTCACCACCCCTTCAGGCCGGCAGGTGGCCATGGCTCCCCTGGGGGCAATCCTGCCTTCCGCAATCATCCGGGTTCTCTCACTCATCACGGCGCTGGCTGCGGCCCTGGGGCATGTTACCGGGCAGGAGTACAGCATTGACTCCAGGATCTTGCAGGCGGACAGGATGTAGTCCGACATGAGCCGATCCAGATCCTCATTTTCCCCGGGATGCTGCTCCGCCGCTGCTATTTCCTCCAGGCGCCGGGAGAGGATGATCGCCTGGATCAGCTCCTCCTTCATGGCGGGATCCAGGCTACTGAGGAGTTCATATCCCATTTCCTGCTCCAGATAGATCACCGCCTCCAGCCTTAGGGCTTCTTTTCTGGACCGGCGCTGATCCTGCTCCGTTGCCTTCTCCTTGCGGGCGCCTTCGATCCACGGGCGGCACTGGGGGGCGAGGATCATCAAGTATTCCCCCACAATGCGGAAGATCTTTCCGGCCTCCGCCCCTGTCAGATCGGCATTGCCCACATCATGGCTGGAGTGATCCCGCCATCTTTTAAGGAGTCTGATGTTGGTCACCAGATCCTGCCTTAATGCTGCCGGCAATGTGTGCTCCGGGCTGCCGGCGCTGTCCAGTACCGCCATATGCAGCAAAGCCTGCATGTCATGCTCCTGCTCAATGGTGTGCAGCCGGTACCGGGAGCAGATCATGAACTTCACTTCCTCATTAGGCAGAGTGATCCCCAGCCGCCGCAGTGCCGCCCGGAGCTCCTCTTCCTCCCCGGTGAGGTATTTCAGGCTGCCGCGGCTCCGGTGGCGGCGGCATAGCTCCAGGAGCACCTCCTCCAGGCTCTGGTACATGCATCGGATGAATGCGGGCACCGCCCGGCTCTGACTGACAATCTGCTCCTGGAGCTGCTCATTCTCCAGAGCAGCGGCAGCGGAACTTTTTTCTCCCAGTGCTGCGGATCCGGCATTGTTCATGCCGGACAAAGCTCTTCCGGCTGGTGCGGTGCCAGCGGCCAGCGCAACAACAACAGGAGTGCCGCCGGCTGCCGGGGCGGTGCCACCGGAGGCCGTGCTGCCGTCAGATGTTGCTCCGGGAGCCGGGGATCTGCTGCCGCTTATTTCTGCCAGATGTTCCGCCCCCTTTTCATACAGCCTGACATAGGCAGGCTTCCGCTCCTGGAGGGGCCGTTTCTGGCCGTCGGATCGTGCCTGGGATGATCCGGCTTCCTGGAAGGATCTGAGGATCTTCTTCCGGATCCCCTGTAATTCCTTCTGGCACTCCAGATCCCTTCCCAGATCATCCAGCTCATTCTTCTCGCAGAAGTCCGACACCCTCAGGGTCGTGCTGCTGCTTTCCAGACGTACCCGGAGATGCACCATCACCGGTATCGGGGTGAAGTCGCATTCCACGTGGGAGCCGGACAGATGATCAAAGGCATCTTTGCTGACCCCCATCTGGCCCAGGGGGAAACTGCGGTCATATTTCCGGGCAAATTTCCGGAACCCCTCCAGGAGGTCCGACACCCCGATCCGGGATGTGCCTGCCGGGCTCTGGGGCAGCGCCGGGGGAATGATCTGCCAGGTAACCATCCTCTTCTGCTCATTGTCCAGGGCGATCCGGGCAGACTGATCATTCCTGGTGACGATAGTCCGCTCCCCCTCATCAAAGGCATCGGCAGGCAGGACAAAGGGGATGATCACCGGGTTTTCCCGGGCGGCATCGGCAAACATCATCACCGTCAGAAGGGAGCACTTTTCCGGATCGGTGCTCTGGGACGTCTGACCTAATGCCTCTGACTGATCAAAGCCCTCTCTCTCCTCCAGGCGCCGGATGATGAACTCCGTGAGATCCCGTTCCAGGCACAGTGAATTGGCTGTTTTGTCCAGGGTCTCCTGGCGCCAGGTGCTGCCGGGGTGTGTCTGGGATCCCTGCAGGCAGAACATTCTCCACACCGCCCGCTCCAGGATGTTCATCTCCCGCTGGTGGGGGAGCCGCAGATGCACGGTGTAGCAGTTCAGGGGCCACAGCCGATCCACTGCCGCTTCACCTGGGGATCCTATGAAGTCCAGCACCTTGTAACGGTTCAGGAAGGTCTGATCGGCCTTCACCGATCCCTCCCGCTCACGGCGCCACTGATCAGCTCTGGGGCTGCTCATGCCTGGCTTACGGTCACTGGCTTCAGTCATGGCTTACTCCCCGGACAGTGGTGCTGGTCTCCGGATGACAGGTCACCACCCGGCCGAAACGCGGATCACAGCACAGATCGTAGAACCCTGCCAGGGAAGGCACTGACTTCTGGACCAGATCGGATCTGATGAACTCAGCGTCTCCCAGGATCCCCAGGAAGCGCTTCTGGCGGCTCATGCTGACGCACAGCCGGTTCTCCACGGTAAGGAAACCAGCGACTTTCTGCATTTTCTTCTCCTCGCTCAGATCGGAGTTCTCCGTCTTCCGGATCTCCTCCGGGGACACAGTGCGCACCACCGATAGCAGCACGATGTCAAATTCCTTGCCCTGGAAGGCGTCCACGGTGCCCACCCGGAGCCGCTCCCGGCCGTTTTGGAAGCGCCGGTACTCCGTGGCGATCTCATAGTCCCCGCTGCTGCTCCGCACTGCATAGCCCTCCTGGGCCATCTGGCGCAGGATCTCCGTCACCTGCCCCCGGTAGAAGGTGATGATCCCGAAGGACAAGTCCTTCGCTGCCTCGGTGTCGATCCACATTTTGAGGCACTTTACGCAGTACTCCGCCTCAGCCCGGCGGAAAGAGGAGCCCCGCTCGTCCCTGGCGGTGCCCGGGAAGCCCCGGCCTACGTCAAACCAGGCGCAGCAGAGGCTGTGTCCGTTCACATTAAGTCCCCTGAGGCTCTGGGCGAACAGACTTGCCGGCAGGGGCGAACGGTAGGCCTCGGAGGGATCATGGCGCTCGTAGAAGAAGCGGCTGACATACTCCCCCAGGGCGGGATGGGTCCGGTACTGGGCATCCAGGGTGACAGTGCGCCGGATCCCGTCGGTCGCCTCCAGGTTTTTCAGGCGCTGGAACAGATATTGGAACATGCTGATCTGGAAAAATTCCGGATCCACCTGGTGGCTGGCATTGATCTGGTTCAGGATCTCGTCCTCCACCATGTGGGGCAGCTGCCGGTGATCCCCCACCAGGATGATCCGGTTCCTTGCCATGGCCATGGGGATCAGCAGATCACTGGGGTTGGCCCGGGCGGCTTCGTCGATGATCACGGTGTCATAGTCCGTCCTGCCTTTGTCGTCGTCTCCAAGTTTGGCCCGGGCGATGGCCTCTCCCGCACTCTGCTGGGTGGTGGCGGCGTAGACAAGCTGATATTCCCGGACGGTCTCCGAGACGCTTTCAGGGCTGGATTCCAGATCCAAAATGAAGTCCGAGAGGATCCGTGCCTCCTGGTTCGCCGGAGTGTCCCCCTCCTGCTCCAGGATCCGGGTGACCTCTGAGGCCAGCTCCAGGATCTGGCGGCGGGGCCGGGGGCTGGTGAACTCTGGCCGGGGCAGCAGCAGGAGCATGAGCCTCCGCCGGAGCTCCTTCAGCTCCTTCAATGTGGCTGTGGGATCGGATTCAAAACGGCTCTGGGCATTCTGCAGCAGATCCCGATCCGGACCGGTCAGCAGATCCCCGCCCTCGCTGGAGAGCCGTACCAGGTTCAGGAGATCCTGGCAGCGCCGGGACCCGTCATCGGGAAAGGCGCTTTTGGTGCACCTCAGGCGGCAGACCGCATCCAGCAGGGGATTGCTCTCCTCTTGGGCGGCAGAGCCTGAGCGGAGCAGTTTCCGGGCAGTCTCGATGAGTTTGGTTTGGCTTGCCAGGATCCGGCTGGGGGAGTCTAGCACCGCTCTCAGGAGGGCCTCGGCGTTGAAGGATGAGGGATAGTTTTTGTAGGTGGCAAAGAGCTTTTTCCAGCGCCGGCAGGCCTCGGTCTCGTTCACCACCGGGTTTTTCTCCCGGATCTTCGCGGCCAGATCCCAGACCCAGCGGGTGATCCGCTCCTCCGTCTGGTTGGATTTCTTCTCATCCTTCGTGCCCCGGGAGCCGAATTTCACCGCCGGCAGGGAGTTCACGCTCAGGCGCTCCATGATGTTTTCCACGGCGTCATGCTGGAAGCCGGACACCAGGATCTGGCCCCGGGCCTTCTCCCGGCCCAGCAGTTCGCTGATCCGCTCAATAATGGCGGTGATCACCGTGGTCTTGCCGGTGCCCGGGGGACCCTGGATCAGGGCGATGTCCGGGGTGTTCAGGGCGATGCTGATGGCTTCGATCTGGGTGGGGGTGGGCGGGTTCTTGGGGAAGATCTTTTCGATGATCCGCCGGGACAGGGGCGCCACCCGGTTCCGGGGGCAGCCCTGGATCAGGTTCTCCATGCGGATCCCGCTGTCGGCGGACATGCCGTCCTCCAGAAGCATGCCCAGCACCGGGTTGGCGCAGCTGCCCCCCAGGATACTGTCCCGGGCCCGCTGCCGCCGCTCCTGCATTTTGAAGCTGCCGGACAGGGAGGGATAGACAAAAAGCCCCTTTTCAGGCTTGTCCGTGCCTTCTGGGCAGCTGACCTGAATGATCCGCTGGAACCGGGTTTTGGTCCGGGGCTTTCTGAAGGTGTAGCGGTTGTGCCTCCCCATGGCAATCCGGTCAGCTGTCATGCGCTTCGATGTCTTTTTGACATACTCGCTGAGCCTGCCGTGTTCGATCTTCCCGTCTTCCAGGATCTCTGCGGACAGGAAGTCAGGTTCATCCTGGGAGAACAGTATTTCCTCATCCTCCCCCATATTTAAAATGTCCATGCTCCTATCCAGTGCCAGCTGGTAGCCCCCGTTGACCGGGATGACGGCATCGATCTGGGGGGCTTTGAAGCCCTTCAGTTTGGCGGCGGCGAAGAAGATCTCGTAGTCGGAATACAGATCCCAGCTCCTGAGATAGGAGACAGAGCTGCGGAGCAGGTTCCTGAGGGCTGCGGGGACCGCGGCACAGGGGCTGGCCGCAAGAGCTTCCGGAACCGGATCCTGCGTCAGGTACACCAGCCCCCTGGCCAGGCCCAGGCGCCGGGGCGTGATGGAGGGAGCCAGCAGGGCATGGCGCAGCTCCAGCTCCTCCCGGGGGAGGAGTTCCCCGGGCTCGGTGATCCGGCTGATGAACACCGGCAGGCGCATCTCCGGGGAGATCACTGTCAGGAGGCGGCTGTCATCATCCATGGACACCTCCAGATCCCGGGGCTTTCTCAGGGTCCGCGCCAGGAACTCGGGGATGAAATTTTCATCGGACTTCTGATCGGCGCCATTGTCTGGGAACGATCCGGCGCCAGTCTTGCCGGCGGAATCCGGATCGCCGGCATCGTCCGATGATCCCGGGCGGCGGTGATCCGGCTTCTGATGCTCATACTGGTCACGATGCCAGTGGTGCTCACCATCCTGCTGCCGGGGCACCTGGTCACTGCCGTCCTTCCGGGGATCCCGATCCCGTCTGCTCCAGGGATCGTCCCGGCCTTCTGCGTCTTTTCCGTCTTTGTCCTTGCCTTCTTCCGTCTGGTCGGCGAAGTCTTTGTCGTCCGGCAGGGCGAAGACAAAGTAACTGCCGCCGTCAATGCTGATGTTCAGGCGGCATCCCAGATTGTCCTTCTGCTGCTCCGCCGTCAGATCTGCCGGGGCATCAAGGGGCCATGGTGCGCTGTCACTGATGCCGGTGTTGGATCCGGATGCGGATGCGGAGACAGATCCGGATGCGGAGTTGGATCCAGGTACGGTGGCGGCCGAGCCCGGAGGGGAGAATTTGGTGTCGCCGTTTTCCCCGGTGCCGGATCCCCAGGATGAAGAGGTTTCTGCATCTGATCCTGTTTTTGCTTCAGTTCCAGAGCGGGAAATGGATGTTCTGTCACCCCAGGTGTATCGGCGGCCCGGCATCCCGGGGATCCGGATCTCCGGTACCGGGGCACCGGGACCGGCTTCAATGAGATCCATGAGGCTCTGCTGGGGATCCGGATCATCTCCCTCCCCGCTCCGGTCCCGGATCTGAGCCGGCTTCCCTGCCCCGGATGTGGTGCCGTGGATCCGGGCTTCGGCCTCCTCCAGGGAGACACAGGTGGGATCGGCGAAAAACTCCAGGAGGGCTGAGCTGTCGATATCCTCCAGGGGCTCCTCCGGGTGATGGGATGAGCCTCCGGCATCAGAGGAGAGCCAGGGCGCCATGGCGGAGGAGCCCCCGGTCCAGGTCCCTGCACCGGCCTCAACTTCTTCTGGTCCACCGGTGTCTCCTTCCGGGGAACTGGCGCCGTCCATCGCCGGATCCTTCTCCGGGGGCGGCTCCAGGCCCGAGGCGGTCCAGGCGGATCTCAGGCCGAACATGCTCTCCTGGAAGTAGCGCTTCCGGAGGATCTCCCGGCAGGTGCCGGGAACGTGGACATACAGGATCCCCGCCGGGATCTCCCGGGCAAAGGCATACAGGTTCACCATCAGACCCGTGCCCTCGCCCAGCACCGTGTCCACCTCGGCCACCATCCGGAAACCCGGACGGGCAAGACCTGTGAGCTCCCGGATCCGGGATCCGGACTTGTCGTGGCGGATGGTGAAGCGGCAGGGCCGGCCCTGGATCCGCAATGTTACAAATCCCAGGTACACCGTGAAAAAATGCCGGCTGAACTTGCTGCAGCACTTTCCCACATGGACGCTCTGGGGATGGTGTGCCCCGGAGGTGTTACCGTCTGTGGCGCTGTCCTGATCCTCCGGCAGGGGCGCCTCCCGGAGCTCCACATTCTGCATGCAGTCCTGGAAGCCGCTGATTTCATGGAGGAAGTACTTGCCTGGGGCGATAAGGATCCGGCCGCGGGGGCTGGGGCTGTAACTGGAGGGAGTGCCGCTCCGCTGACGGCTGCCGCCACCATGGAGACTGAGTCTGATGCCTTTGGGATCCTCCCGGCCTCTCATGACTGCCTGATCTTCATTTGCGATGATCATGGATTCCTCCTTATGAGCTGCAGGGATACGGCACGGCGCTGGCCCAGGGGGCTTTCGGCAATGAGCCAGAAACTGCCGTCCAACTCCCGGGGAGCTGCCACCCGGTCACCTTCAAGGCTGGCGGGCCGGGCCTCCTTCGGGGACCGTCCTCCCGGGGCCAACACCCAGATCCGGGAGTCATCGGTGCTGAGCTTCCGGAGGAATACAAAGCCTCCTGCCTTATCTTCATGAGGGCCCGTTGATCCGGCACCCTGGCCGGCACCAGTCCCGCCGGATCGGTACTCTGCCTGGAGGAAAGGCTGATCGTGATCCCGCATGTCAAAACTCCGGAACACCCGGGTGGGGATCCGGAAGAGCCAGTGCTCATCAGGGTTCTCAATCTCATGGTGCCAGATCCACTCCGGCTCCGGACACCGTCCCCCAGGCAGCAGCGCATAGGCTTTAAGCTCCAGCACCGCTGGGCTGGAGGGGCTGACGTCACAGCAGGGGCACTTGGCGTCAGCAGCATCCCGGATTGGCAATGTCATGCCGCAGCGGGTGCATTTCAGTGTCAGATCCCGGGCCCGGAACAGTTCCCGGGCCCACAGAGCGGCTCCGGGCCGGGCACCGGGATAGGTGCGGCCCCGGCAGAAGGTCAGCTCCATCAGGCGCAGCACCCCTTCTGTGAGGATGGTGTGCCGGGGCAGCATGCCTTCAGCCTTCTCCTCCCGGTTGCTGTCATCCCAGGGATCGTCGATCCAGGGGAACATGCCCGCATTGGCCTTATCCTCCAGGGTCATGCCGTCCGTGCCGTCGGACCAGTCCCCTTCCTCCAGCAGCCGGCCATGAAAGGGATGAACCCATGCCAGGCACCGCTCCGCCAGCACCGCGAAGGCGTGGCAGTCGCTGACAGAGCTGATCCCCGCCTGACGCTGCACCAGCTCCGGGGCGCCGTATTCGGGGGTCATGACAATGGGCCCTTTCTGCTTCTCATAGTTCAGGTTGTCGCTGTCAATGAGCCACACGGAGCAGCCTTCATCGTCGTCCCCGGCCAGGAACACATTGTTGGCGGAGATATCCCCGTACACCATGCCCAGAGCGTGGATCCGGGAGAGGATCCCGGCGGCATGGCCCAGGGCGCAGAACCGGAGCCGGGTGCCGCCGGTGGCGATGTAGCGCACAAGCCTGAGCATCACCGGGGCGGTGTCACTACGGGTGAAGCGTACCCGCTCCTCTGGGGGGAGATCCTGGAACTGCTTGCTCTGATCCGGGGCAAAGACGGATACCGCCCTGGTGAGACCGATGCCGCCGTAGGCCCGGACATTGTAGGATGTGGACAGCAGTCCCTTCTCGAAGGACTCGGCGGTGTTCAGGAGGCGCATCACATAGCCGGCATGATCCCGGAGCACCGCAAAGGGAAGGGAGATCCGCAGATCCCCGGGGAGACGCAGCAGCAGCAGATCATGGACCTTATCCTGGAAGGCGGTGATCTGGTCCCGGTCGGTGATGTCCTGATGGTTCGTCCGGGCCAGCTTCACGGCAATGAAGGGATCTTGGGTCCGGCAGACAATGCCCTGGCCGCCCTCACCCAGGACGCAGGCGGGATCCACCGCCTTACCCAGGATCCGGACGGGCTCCTTCTTTCCTGTATGTCCCCCGGAAGATCCTGAACATGGTGCCAGGGGGATCTGGTGCTGGATCCCGTGCTCATCCTCTAAATCAATGCTGAAGCGCCGGAGGGAGTCAGCCTCCTTGAAATCCCGGGACAGATTGATATCAGTCATGGTTCTTTTCCTTCACCTGGTGGCAGGTACCTGCCAGGCACAGCACGGTCTTGTCATCGCTGTGGTGGGGCACCGGCCACTCCTTCAGCATCTTCCGGATGCTCCGGGTGCGCTTCTTGGCCGGAAGTTGGGAATACTCCATGGCAAAACTGGCGGCAAAGGACGCCTTTTTGCTGTCCGGCACGTCGTCGGCCACCCCGTCGGTGGCCAGCAGGAGATGATCCAGATCACCTGGATCACTGAGGGGGATGGCGGTCATGGCCATCTGATCCGGGGTGAACTTCTTCCTGAGGCACCAGGTGACATTGGAGAAGGAGTCCTCTTTGTCCTCGGTGATCAGCAGATCCTCCCCCCGGATCCGTGCACAGATCATCCCGTCGCCCTGACGTCCCAGCACCACGCATTTCCGGGTCACCAGGGCAAACAGCAGTGTGGCGCAGCACCGATCCGGATCCTCTGGTGACAGGTTCAGACACCACAGTGCGTGGATCATCTCTTCCAGACACCGGGGATCCGGATCCCTGCCCTGCCCTGCCAGAAATTTTTCCCCGGCCTCGGCGGCCGCCTGGCAGGCCGCCCGGGAGCCCAGGTGGGACAGCTCCCGGCTGCCCACTCCGTCTGACACCGCCAGAATGATCCCCCGCCGGCAGCGCCGGATCAGGAAACTGTCCTGGTTAGGCACCCCCCGGCGGATATGTCCTGGTCCCTGTACCGATGCGCCGAAGATCCTGCTGTTCATTTTTCTCTGTCTGGCCTCTGTTTTGTTCTGCTTTTTCATCTGCTTCGCTGGTGTCAGGGCGGGTCTACAGCCCTGTTGGCACACTGCCGGGATCGTTTTTTACCGCTGTCGGCTGTGTTCTCTGTTTTCCGGCACGTCTGCCAGGGATTTGGCTGACTGGCAGGTCTGGGTCGGTGGTTGTCATTGCCGCCTCGGATCCCTGGCCGTGTTCACTTGCTGCCGTTTTGTCCGCCGATCTTTGCCAGATGCTTCCGGATGAAGCCCAGGAGTTGGCCCCAGGATGCCGGGGGCTCCATGCTGTCTCCGGCTTCAGCGCCGGATCCTGAGCCTGATCCTGCATTGGGCTCAGGTGTGCTCAGGGGCACACTGCCGTCACCGGGGCCTGAGCCGGGTCCTGGCTGTGTACTGCGCCCGGTGGCGCTCCGGGACACAATGCCGTCTCCGGTTCCTGTTCTGCCTTCATATGCGTACTGAGGCTCACAGCCGTGCCCGGATCCTAATCGGCTGTCAGGCTGTTTCCGGCTTTCCCGGCCCATATCAAGAACCGCCAGATCATCCATGATCAGATCGGCGCACTTTTTGGCATTGCCTCCCCATGGGATGGCGGCGGCCAGATCCAGGGCGGCCAGGGCGTTGTCCGGAGTGAACACATAGGGCGAGAGGCGCCGGAGGATCTCCTCATCTGCGTCCTGGCCCACGGCTATGAACACAGGAACAATCCGCCGGCACAGATCCAGGGTGGTGAGAAACTCCTCTGAGAGCTCTTTGCTGCTGCAGTCATACAGCCCGTCAGTCAGGATGATCACCGGAAGCAGGCCGCGCCTGCTTGAGCTCCACCGCTGGAGAAAGCCACACAGGGCCGGGAGACTCGCCGATCCTGCGGATTTGAAGGCCGGGATATCCTGGTTCTGATCCTTCTCCAGGGGTGTCACAGCACTGCCCCAGGCGTGGAAGATCAGACTGACTGCGGCCAGGGGTGTGCCTGGATCTGCCAGGGCCAATGCCTGATCCAGCAGCCGGCAGGTGTTCCGGGTGATACGGCTTTTGCCGTACTCGGCAAAACTGCCGCTGGTGTCAGTGATCACCGCAATTGCTGACTTCATCCTTCAGTCCCTCCGGCTTTTCCGGGTGGGGGAGTCCCGGGATGATCCCGGTGCTCCCTGCCCTCTGCCCCAGATCGTCACTCGTCCTCGTCACCTTCATCGTTGTTCACGATCACTGTGGTCACCGGGGAGACTGGGGCAGCCTCCGTTGTCACAGTGGCGGCAATGGTGTTCTCCGGGCTGAAGGCGGGCATGGCCACGGTGGTGTCCGGGGTCTGGGACTGGATCCTCTGGGTGGTGGTCATGGTGGCAAAATGGAAGAACTGGCTGATGTCCCCGGCATCCCGGGCGAAGAACAGCTGGTTGCCGGATCCCCGGAGGAACTGCTGCATCACCTGGGCGGCGCTGTTGTCACCAATGAGCATGGACATACGGTCTGCCTTGCTAGATCTGCCGGAGGTGATGAAGGCATTCATGGGATCCTCCCAGCCGTCAAAGGGCCAGCCGTCGCTCACCAGGATCACCGTGGGCCGGTAGGATCTTGAGGGAATGACATTCCGGTCTTCGATAAGTTTTTTCACCAGGATCATGGCATCCCTGAGGTTGGTGCCACCACTGGCATGCAGATCACTCCAGGAGACGTTCTCCACGTTCTGGACCGGAATGTGCACCCGGGCTTCAGACTCAAAGGTGATGACACCAAAGCGGATCTGGGTGTCGCTGGAGGAGATGCGCTTGAAGTCCTCCAGCATGGTGCGCACCGCCTGGTTCAGGGTTGTGATCTTGCTGCCGCTCATGCTGCCGCTGATGTCCAGCAGCAGGATCACTGGCAGTGCTTTGGCTTCGTCGGTGAAGTTGGAGGCGTTGAAGGCCATGTTCTCTCTCCTCTTTTGCGGTAGTTTTTCCGTTTGGTTGTGTTGTTGTATGCGTGTTGCTGGCTGGTGCCAGTGTCTGTCCTGCCCGGTATCTGATCCGGGCGGGTGCCTGAACTGCTCTTCTGGTTTCAGGAAATGTTTCTAAGACGGTCTCTGCCCTGCCGCGGTGACAGCGCTGGTGCCCAGGGACCGTTATGATCAGCATGGTGTCCTGCCTGGCCCCCGGCCCTCCGGGGCAGGACATGACACTGCGGTCTCTGCCACTGACAGGGCTGGTGTTTTGCTGTGCTGAAACCAGAAGAAGCACTTTATCGAAGAGACGGATGGCAAACCATGAAGTGTGCGGCATTATTGAACGGGAGCCGGTGAGTGAGGCGTCCGAGATCACAAATCTGCAATTTTGTGTCCTTTTTTGAGTCCCACAGTCGGATCTCGGCAAAATGTGATGTAGGTGGGGTGTTCTTGGGTGGTGGAGGAGCCGGGGCGCAGGCTTCGGTGGCGTGGGAACTGACTTGTCCAGGAAACTGGCAACAACGGCCTGAGTCAGGATGTGGCAGATATGGATCAGTGGAGATGGCACCGGATCTGACCGTCTCAGATTTTGACATTGGATGGCGCTTCCGGTCTATTGTGTATGTCAGCAGGGCATTATTACCGGAGCCACCACATGTCAGACACCACAATCCACTCCACGCTTTTAAGCAAGTTCAAAAAGACTGTGGTGGCAGAAGGATGGTGTGTCACGGTTTTACGGAAGCTCGCTCCAGGCCTGGGTTGTTTCCGGCGGATCTGTCTGATGTGTTTCTGCAGATCACCATTCATTGTTTTTCATCCAGCATTACTTCTGACTCTGTGACTGTGGCACCATGTCTGATGTCATTTGGATCGGGTCTCTAAGTTCCTCGTCCCCCAGAGGTTTCATGCATGCCGAACTGGTATTAGTCAACAACCACTAGCAACTCCTTGATCTCAGTGCGACTCGTCAGGTATGTTCTGGTTTTGTTCGGGCCGACCTCCAGGTTCTCCATTCTCATCGGCGTAAGGTCCTTTATGCTATGACCAGGATCCCTTTATGCCATATTCCCGAGTGTCCCCTTCTCCAGTAAGGTAATGCCGTAGCACCTGGATCAGGCGATGCTCCGATCTGTTTGCCGGCTTTCCTGGATTATTGGGATCTTCTGGCACCTGACAACGGAGTCCAGATTTGAACTTGATGATCCGGTGCTTGGAGAGGATCCCTGGAAGCCTGGAGGTAAGATCATCCATGAAGGACAGGATCTCATGGGTGACATCTGATCCAGGCATGAGCAACTGGATTTGATCAGTCTCCCCTGCCCTGTCACTGGCTGCGGGCTTCTTTGCTCCGGCAAATGAGGAACCTGTGAATTCTCCGCCTGACGTGATCGGGTCTCTTCCTCCGGGCTTACGGCGCCTAAGCAAGGCCAGGATCAACTCAAAGCCTCCGGTGATATCCTTCATGGCGTTGACGATGATCTTGGCTTGAGTGAGCTGTGTGTCATCCGCATCCGCCGGATCAATCATGGTGGCGTCAGCTAGCTTCAAGGCGCCCTTGAGATGGTAGATCGTTCTCCGGACAATGCCGTTCACTTCCTCCGGGGAGAAGGTATAGATCAAGTTTTCACTGTTCCACACTGCCTTGTACAGGATGGTGAAAGCGCTCCGGAACCGGATCTCCTGGAATGTCACATCCTCATCGTTTAGCACCATGCCAATGATCTTGCTAAGAAGATGGCGCTGGCTTGTCTTTCCCAGGTTCCGGAGGAGCCGAGCGTAGATCCTGCATGTCAGGTAGTTGTACAGTTCCTCACCCGGCAGGACCTGACAGATCTTCTTCACAGTGGCTTCCGGCAGGGATGGGAACATGAAGACTGCGGCGAAAATAAAGATCCGCTTGAGTACAATGGACATGCCCTCATCCGGCAGTACCTGATCCTGGAAATAGCGGAAGAAGAGATCTGCTTTCTGCCCGATCTCAGGTCCGAAGTCATAGACGTTCAGGTTGGTGCCGAAGATCCTGTCGCAGATGGTCCGCAGGTTCATTTTGGATGCCTCCACTGAGAAGAAGTGGTTGCGGATCCTGTCGTCCCGGTCCTGGTGGGTGTCCAGGAACAGCCAGCGTGTGCTGTTGAACATGTGGGTCATCTGCTCTTCACGGCGGGCAGGCACATACACCTCATAATCCCCGTGGTTAGTACCGATGGTGAAAATGGCGCTGGGTTTTGACGGATGGCGTCTAATGTTTTTTATAACGTGCTCCTGGCACTCCTTCCTGGCTGTCAGCTGCTGGGCCAGATCCAGCAGATCAAAAAGCTCCCAGAGTTTGTCCTCCAGTTCCGGGGTGGGCTTCATCCGGGGATAAGGGGGACAGGGAAGGCTGGCGTTGCACCTTCCAGACCTTGGGGTGCTGGAGTTCTCTGTCATGGTGTGGCTTTTCCTCTGCTATGGGGGGGTTCGGGAGATCACTACTGCCCTGCCGGTGCTGATGTGTCGGAGTACCGGTGACTGCAAGCAGGCAGGGTCTTCACTGGCTGTCAGCTCTCATGGTCAGGACATGAAACTGCAGTATCCGCCGCCGGAGGCGCCGTGAGTTTCTGTGCTGTTACCTTATGAGCACTTTATCCAAATAACGGATAGCAAACCATGATCAGCACGGCATTTCTGAACGTTTGCCAAGGTTGAAGGCGTTAGAGATCACAAAACAGCAATTTTGTGTCCTGTGTTGTGTACCACTGAGTGGATCTTGGCAAAATGTGATATGCTGGCAGTGTTCCAACGGATCAGAAACCGCAGTAATGGTCTCTGCGGCGGGTCAAGGACTGGATATAGGAAGTTGGTTGAACCGCCTTAGCATGTCGTTAGTGATATTGAAACGGTCAGCAGGAACTGGATCCAGATCCCAGTTGACCGTCTCAGTTTTTGACATTGGACGGCGCTTCCGGTTTACTGTGCATGTCAGCAGGGCATTATTTCCGGAGCCACCACATGTCAGACACCAAAATCCACTCTACGCTCCTCAGCAAGTTCCAAAAGACGGAGGTGGCTGGCTTTCATAAGCTCCCTGACCTTACAGGACTCACCCTTGGTGAGTTCCAGGTTGACACTAGACTGGACATAGCCTCAGGTGAGGCTGACATCTACCTCTGCTCCGGAACCGGCAACTGTTCTGGAAAAAACTTTCTGCTCAAATACTACCGGAGGGAAAATGCCGTCAAGTCAGATGTCCTGGAAAAGCTCAAGGCTGTGAACAGTCCGTTTGTGGCGCCGGTGGTGGGTGCGGGAGTGTTCCGGAGGCATCAGTATGTGGTGCGTCCGTACTATGAGATGTCGGCTCTGTCAGAGTCCCTGGCCGCCGGAACCCGTTTTTCTGAAGATGAACTGAAGACAGTCATAATCCCATCTGTTGCTGAAGGGCTGAAGGCTGTGCATGATGCCGGGATCCTCCATAAGGATCTCAAACCTGCCAATCTTATTCCTGACGATACCGGGGAGCATATTGTCCTTATTGATTTCGGGATCAGTTCGGATGCTGGAAAGAACACCCTGGTGGTTACCAAGACAGGAATTACGCCACTTTATGCCGCTCCCGAGGCTCTGCAGGGGATCTTCCACAGGGAAACCGACTACTACGCCCTGGGGATCTCCGTCTTTGAACTATTCACAGGCTATGCTCCATTTCAGGATCCCTCCATTTCACCGGAAGAGGCGGCAAAGCTGTCCTTCATCAGCGTGATCGAGTTTCCGGGAGATTTCCCGGATGATCTGAAAAAGCTGGTGCTGGGTCTTACCTACAAAGATATCTCCCACCGCAACGAGTTGGACAACCCCAACCGGAGGTGGGGATATGAGGAGATCATGAAATGGCTCAAGGGTGAGGATGTTCCTGTTCCCGGGGAAGGGCTGACCAGGCCGGCAGTTCAGGTTTTCCTGCCATACACCCTTGGTCGCCGCAAACTGTCAACACCCTCCGATCTGATCCGCACACTGCTCCGGGCTCCTGAGCAGGGCATTCGGGAACTTGCCCGGGGCAAGCTTACTCAGCATTACGGTTACTTCGATCAGGCAAGTGAGGAGCTTTGCCGGCAGGCTGAAGAGGAAATCGGATCATCTGAAGACAGCAACTACTTGGTCTTTTTCCGGCTGATGTACCGTCTGAGTGCCCAGGAAAGATCGCTTTTCTGCGGAGGCAGTGAATTTGAGGGGATCAGGGAACTGGCATCGGCGGTGGTTGATGAGGCCGTGGCACTGGCTGAGGACGGAGGTTGGCTGGGCACAGACAGGACATCCCGGTTTCTGGAAGAGGTTATTCTGATGTTCAGGAGCGGGGCGCTGGAGTTCTATGCTCTGGATGTGATTGGGGATCCTGATATGGGAGAACTGCTCCACAAACTTAAGGAACTTCATGCGGAAGACGTTCCTGAACTTTCTCCAGTGCAGCAGTCTCTGGTGATAGGCTACAACTGTTCAGAAAACTTCAAACTGGCAGTGCTTGGAGTTGCCTACAGTTCGCCTCGGGAATTTGCTGACGTGATGGCTCAGGAACGGGCCAAGGATCCTCTTGCCAATCAGCAACAACTCTTTGATGCCAGGCAGGAACTGGAGTTTCTGCTTGCCAATATTCTGGATCCTGGAGCTCGGGAACCTATTCAGCATGTTTACGATGTCGTCCGGAGTGCTGTTTTTGGCGACTTTGAATATCAGTTCCGGGACGCAGATGACTTTATCGCTTTCGTCGAGCAGCAGATAAGTGACGGAAACACCTATCTTGTGCGTAGCATACTGAACCGTTACGGGCCGGCTCTGCAGGAAATATCCGTCAGACGTCATTACTGGAAGAGTTCGGCCTACACCGTGCTGAAAAAGGCTGTGGATCGTATGATCCCCTTGGGTGAGTACCTTTTTGCAAATGAGAAAGACTTTGCCAGGTTTGTGCATGATCTTGAGGAGCAGGGAAAACACAAGCCGCTGTTTTTACGGGATTTTGTTATCGTGCACGAGCAAAGCCTGCGCTATCTTCTTCACAGGCGTGAGCACAGGGTGTCAAAACTTGCCAGATCGCTACTGAGGCACATCATGGATCGTGAGGAAACGGGCCACATTATGATCTGGGGGAATATTTTTCCCTCGCGTGGATCATGTTTTCCTGGAACGGGATATGGCCTTGATCTGATCTCCGATTATGATGACTGCTGCGGGCAGTCATTGGTTTGCGTAGACTTGTGAAAGTTCCTGGAATGTCCGGTGACGGGCCGGTGGTAGCAACCTGAAGGATGTCACTGATCTGACTTTGGTCTGAACGGTGGTGTTTGGGGGATACTTGATGGATGCTTTTCACACATGGCGCACAAGAGGTGACGGCAGCAGGTGCTCACTGTATGATTTTGAACTCTTCACTGTCCTGCTCTCGGCACTGGAGTGGCGGAAGCATAACGGCGCAGTCAGGCTGATCACTGACAGCAAGGGCGCGGAGTATTTTGCCAGGCGTGGTGTTGCCGACGCCTGGAATGAGACCGACACTTTGCTGGACGGCATGGACAGCCTTGAAATCAATGAGGATGTGTTCTGGGCCGGGGCAAAGCTTTATGCCCTGTCCAGGCAAGATGTGCCCTGTGTAATGATGGATCTGGATTTCATAGTCTGGAAATCAGTTGATTTTCAGCAGTATGGAGGGGATCTGGCTGTCATTCACCGGGAAGATCTTTATCCGGAAGTGTATCCTTCAGGTGAATTTTTCAGGTTCAAGAAGGGGTGGAAACTTCCCGGATGGCTCAACTGGTCTGTTGCCCCCTGCAACGGAGCCTTGGTCTATTTTGGATCCTCGGAGTTTGTCCGCAGTTATACAGAATTTGCCTTTGAATTCATGCAGCATGCGGATAACCAGGGTGACCGGCTCTGCTATATGGTGTTTGCCGAACAGCGGTGGATGGCCATGTGCGCCGATCATATGTCAGTTCCCGTGCACCAATTTTCCTCTCTCCCGCAGTTGTTTGATGAAAACCAGAAATACTTTACCCATGTCTGGGGCTGTAAGCAAAATCTGAGGGACAATCCGTCGAAGGCAGCACTCTTCTGCTGTGAATGCGCTGGGAGACTGCAGCACGATTTTCCGGACTTTGCGGAAAAACTGTTCCGTCATAACTGGGCAGGCAAGTACCGAAATGACTCTATGGGAATAAGAAGTTCGAGATTTGAGAAATAGCAACAGCCGGCCTTATGTTCCCTGCACATGTCTTGCCTTTGTTTATCCTTGTCTGCTATCACCGTCCTCCTTTTCATAAATGTTCGTTTGAATCAGATTGTTTCTTGAGTCAGTCTTTGAATTTGATCATAGTGCATAACAACAAGCCTGAATAGTGGTCTTCAGCTCTGTTGGCGTAATGGTTAAATGATCATCTGTCAGTTGCAGGTTGCAGTTCGGTCACCTATGTGCTCATATGTGCTCAACCGAACTTCAGCCCCAGTGTGCACCGGTTTGGGGATAGGTTCATGAACGCAACTCCCAATCCTGAGGATAAATCACGAAGCAGTGACATCCCGGTTTTTCCTCAGGCTTCATGGTGGGTACATATCGTCAATGGCTAGCAGATGGCATTTCCCCGGATCCTTCCTGACATCCTCAGTGAAACCGCCCAGGGCAAAGACCCCAAGCCAGGGATCGGTGGCGGGGAGGAACCGGATCTGGTCCAGGAACTTATCCAGATCACCTCTGTCAAAGGGATCCTTCCGGAACTTGCATGCCCCGGCCAGGAGGATCCTGCCATCTGCTCTTCCTGCCAGATCGATTGCTATTTGCTGTGACTGCCCGGTGTCATCTTCATGTGTGGCCTGATAACCGCTGATCTCGGTGATGTGGGGAATGCCATCGAGCCCGGCATGCATAAGCAGGTACTCCCGGGAGATCTTGGCAAAGATTTGGCCCATGAAGTCGTGGAGGCACGGCTTCACCCGGCTCATGTAGTAGGCCTCCCCCCGGCCGGCGCCTATGAGGCTAACAGCTCTGTTCACATATCTGAACCAGAATGCCAGCATGCTGTCCTTAAGAGCATAACAGGGCTTCTGTGACATGCGCTTCTCCAGCACCCCTGCCCCGACCAGAACCCGGAGCGGGTAGGATACGTCATCGGCACCGGTGAAGGAGGCAATTGCGCTGTTCCTTGTATGGCCTGTGGCAACGGCAGAAATGATGGAGTTGTATATGGCGGGATTTTGCTTTCCGCTGGAGATGGTGGTCCTGATCAGATCTTCGTTGAAATAGCTGTTCAGGGAATAGAACAGGCGCATGATGTTTTCATCCAGGCTGGATCTGGTGTCAAACTGCTCAATGTATCCGGCCGCCCCGCCGGTGAGGCCGTAGCAGATGGCCTTCTCCTCCCAGGTGAAGCCCTCCAGGAACATGGCTGTCTCCAGGTAGTTGAAGGGCCGGAGAGGCTGAGTTCAAGATCAGCTTTGCCGTGGAGAGGCGATGTTTCCCCCAGAACCTCATCCCTCATGAAGTCTGCCGGGGATCCGCACAGGATCAGGAACAGGGAAGTGTTCTGCCATCTGGTGTCGATGATCTTTTGCAGCACCGACTGGATGTAAGGGCATTGTTTTGCCAGGCAGGAATATTCATCGATGGCGAAGATGATCCTCTCCTTTGCAGCCTGGATGCCAATAAAGTCGCAGATCTGCTCAAAGCTGGCGAAGCTGATCGTGCCGGCAAGATCTGGAGCCAGGGCTTCCAGAACGGTCTCGCTCATCATGGAGAGGAGCTCGGGCTCTGCCCGCTCCGCTGCGCTGAAGAAGATGCTCCGGCAGGGGTGCCCCTTCATGAACTGGGTGACAAGCCGGGTCTTGCCGATCCGGCGTCTGCCCTGGAGCACGGTCAGCACAAACCCCTGCTGCCGGAACTTCTGATCAAGAGCCAGCAGCTCAGCGCTCCTTCCCTTGAATGGCTTCTCCACGTTTCCTCCGATCTGGGAGTGAACTGAATTTTACCGGAATTGGTTTTGGCTGAATGAGTTTAGCCGAAATCCGTTTCGGCAAAATATGTTTTGGCACAATCTGTTTCGGCTTAATGAAGTCTGCCACACTCCGTTCCGGCAGAACAAGATCAGCGGCAATCAGCTTTAGGCAGAGTTAAGCCAGATGCTATACGTTCCCGCAAAATCCTCATCTACGTGCTCTCCCTCTGATGTGTCAACTGTAGTCGGAAAACAGCCAGTTGGCAACCAGCTGGGGGCTGCGGTGCATGGCAAACTGCCGGGAGTTGCCCATGGTGGTAAAAACCCCGGATCTTCTGGAGATACTTTTCACGGATGAATAAGTTCATGGGATGCGCTTCATCTGCTTCTGTTGTCTATCATCATCGGCGCTTCCTCTGTCCCTGCCCCCTGTCATCACCGGCATGTAGGCTGTCCCTTCAGAGCGGCTATTCAGTGGCTGGGGTGTTCGGGACTTTCACCCAAAAGAATATGGCTTATGCAGGGCACACAAAGCATGAACCAGGACACAGGTTCATGCTCTTCAGGGTCTGGTGATCATTATTTATAGCAGGATCAGGGAGACAGATGACGCAAATTTTTAACTGGCCACCAAAGGGCACGTACTCTCAGGTTTTTAGGATCATGTCTTGGTGGCAAGGCTTAGTTTTTGAAGGACTTCTCAATAATCCAAAAAAAACTTGTAATATGGCATATATGCCATATAATAGTGAAGCGAGGAGGTTATATGACGGATTTTACGGTTATACCATATCAAGAAGCAAATGGTGATATACCTGTTAAAGACTTCCTGAACTCATTAGATATAAAAATGAGAGCCAAAATATACGGTATGATTGAACTTTTACAAGAAAAAGGAAATCAACTTAGGGAACCATACAGTAAGCATCTTGATGATGGTATTTTTGAGCTGCGCTGTCAGGTTGGAAGCAATAATACCAGAGTGCTGTATTTTTTCTACTATAAAGGTCAAATTATTCTTACAAATGGTTTTGCAAAAAAAACTCAAAAAACACCTCCGGCTGAAATAGATCTGGCGAAGAAAAGAAGAAATGATTATCTTATGAGGATGGGAAAATCATGATAACTTTCAATGACATGCTCAATGAGCAAATGCAAAATGAAGAATTCAAAAGGGAGTATGAAGCTATTCAGCCTGAAATGGATGTAATCAGGGCGATTGTTGATGCTAGGATTTCCCAGAACCTAACTCAGAAGGAGCTTTCTGAACGTACCGGCATCAATCAGGCTGATATAAGTAAAATTGAAAATGGCACCAGAAATCCATCATTGAACCTGCTAAAGAGACTGGCCGATGGTATGGGAATGTCCTTAAAAATTGCTTTTATTCCAAAACGGCAGGCTTAGCAAAAGTTGCAGAGGGTACGAGATCTGGGTCTAGGTCTAGGTCTTATTTTAATATCGTCAGAATGGTGTAATTTCATATGGTGTCTTTCTGGCTGTTATCTGTAACCTGCCGCCTGTGGTAGGATCTTAATGCTGATTTCCGCCCGTGCCGCTCAGATCATTTTTTGGCTTCCGGGACGGAAGAGGCGGTTTTCTTTCCCGGGTGCCGGATGCATATCCGGGAGGTACAAGGACGGCTTAAGATCCCGTGGAGGATAGCATGGACTGTGGTGAGTTGGTGGCAGATCACCTACCTGATTACCGACATGCAAGAAGGAAATACGATAAATCAACAGAATGCCACCCCGCAACAGTATATGAACAGATCTAATTTTTTATATCTCCGTATTTAAGCAAATCGGCTAAACTGAAAGGGTAATTTATGTTTTAATTCTTATCAAAAAGTAAGATTTTAGAAGTTGACGATATGATTGGTTATGGGATGATGAAGCTAATAGTGCCTTTATCGCATCAATCACTTAGTGAACAGCGAACCAGAAAAGACATTTTTAGCGATGAAGGTCAAATTAAAAGGTGGAGCAGATGTTGAAGTCTATAGGTATCGGAACTGAATTTTTTCATAAACTTATTGAAAATGACTGCTATTATGTTGATAAGACACCTTTTATCAGAACCGTGTTTAAGGAAAACAAAGCTGACGTAATGCTTATTACCAGACCAAGACGTTTCGGTAAAACGCTTACCATGTCCACCTTCTACGACTT